>Ga0326728_10003012_pt1 | contig 54090 bp, 46 predicted proteins | sample MB3enrmetagenome_FD_207602 | JGI IMG/M metagenome (GOLD analysis project Ga0326728, IMG submission 207602) | Lab enriched peat soil microbial communities from McLean, Ithaca, NY, United States - MB31MN | ecosystem: Environmental > Terrestrial > Soil > Wetlands > Peat | place: USA: New York... | reverse complement strand
CGCCAGGAAGGAAACTGCCGTTCTGAAGGCCATGGTGCCTGAGGTGCTTTTCATCCGCCGAGCAAATAGCGCGGATTGTCCGTGCTGGGCGATTTGGATTGGATTCATGTCCACGAGTCCTTTCACCGCTTCGACTTGAACCGGAATGACGCGTCAACTTCTGCGCTATGCCTCTGAACCGCATGTTGGGACCGGATTTTTGCCCGAAAAATTTTTATTATACCCCTGAAACCTCCTGCATCATTCAATTTTCCCAATAGTTTATGCAATTGAAGCGTCCCTGAGACTCGCAGACTCGCACCTGCAATTCTGGGGCGCGCCTCGCCCCCATAGTCGGCGGACTCGCGCAGCCGAGCCGCTCGATGACAGGCTCAGGCAAATAGGATACGATAACCGCGAGCTAATGGGAAAGCTCAAGCAACATGTACATGCCGGTTTCTTATCGCCCTTGTCTGTTTGTCACCACCTGTGTGCATCGAACTTCCTGCTCTCTGAAGACTTTATATAGTTATATCAAATAGGTGGAATGAAAGCCGTACGGTTTGAAGGCATGCGCGCGCATAATCCAGGTTTAAACGACAGGTGCTTGTCGTTCAGGCTTCACCCTGGGTAAGGCTTTCAGTTAATTCTTCTCAGCCAACCCTACAGCAAGATTCTGAGCCGGAGTGCCGGTCATCTCCCACTTTGGCGCCCCTTCACCACGACTTGCCGTCATCACCGGCACCGGGGAGTTCTTTACCACCTTCTCGGCCACGCTTCCGAAGAGCACTTTTGACAGTCCTTTAAGACTCTGCGTGGCCATCATAACCATATCGATGCCGGATGAACGGATGTAGTCAAGAATTTGCTCGGCAGGTTCACCCACCCTGATGGCGAGTTTTAGCTCGGTATAGTCGGGCAGATGTTCCATCTGGAAATCCTCGAGCTTCCGCATCGTTCCCTTGGCCATGTCATTTTTGAGAACTCCCAGCGATGGATGAGGGACATGAAAAGCCGCGTACTGACCTAAAGGTTCGGCCACGGCGAGCAGATGAATCTCGGCATCAAGCTTTTCGGCCATTTCCAGCACCTTGGGGACGATTTGAACGGATGGACTGGAAAGATCTACTGGAAAGAGGATCTTGCGCATGGTCCACCTCCTATCGAAAGTGCGCTGCATTATACTCGGGCTGTCATCGAAGGGGACTGAGAGGACGAATGTTTTGGTCAGCAGCGAAAATGGGGGAATCGGTGAACAAAAGGAGCCGTTTGGCAGAAGAAGCTCCAGACGCAGAGCGTGCATCGAGCCGGGCGATCGGGGCGAAAGGGAAAACACCCCTTCTTGCCGGTCAGGTTAGCATGAATTGCATAAATTGCAAGGGAAAACGCGTTCCAGCGAATTATTTCTTGACAGCAAACACCAGCTTATTATAACCTCACAGAAGTTGTTGTTTAGAGACATTGGTTGGGGCCGCTAGGCTTTCATTCCGGCATTTCTTGATCCGGAATCCATTCCCTTTCTCATCATTTTCCCCCGTGCCTTCAACTGGCTGTCAAGTCTCCACCTGAGTCCGATTGTAGTGGCTTCTTGCAGGAGAAGATCGGTTAAGCGTTCCACCATGTGAAGGTGGCAGGTAACGGTGACGAGTGTGCCGGGACGGTTCTTTTTCATCCGGACTGGGACCAGGAATACATCCAAAGCCCCCATCTCCAGCATTCTGCCCGTGAGATGGTCATACGATTGGGGGTTCATGTCGTCCATGTTGGCTTCGAGGACGGCTATCTGTTCTTTTTCATAGCCCCGCAGCTCATCACGGGCTTCTCCGATCATTATGCGGAGCAGGTTGGGGGTTTCCGTTTCAGTCGTTCCGGCCCCGTACCCGATCTGTTCCATGGTCATCGCCGGCAGAGGTCCGAAACCACAGGAAATGGTCGTAAGTATTGCCGCTCCGGTAGGCGTAAGGAGTTCACCCTCCACGCCGGTGGAATAGAAAGGCTTGCCCTTGATCAACTCGGCGGTGGCCGGGGCCGGTACGGGCAATACCCCATGCGCGCACTTCACAGTCCCTGTCCCGACATGAAAGGGCGAGCAGTAGACCCTCTCAATCCCCATGGCAGCTAATCCGGCTACGCCTCCCACCACATCGATTATCGCATCCATGGCGCCCACCTCGTGAAAGTGGATGCGATCCACGGTGGTTTGATGGACATTGGCTTCGGCTTCCGCCAAGCGCCGGAAAATCATAAGACTCTTTTGTTTTACGAATTCGTCGAGGCCGCTGTTTCCGATGATCTCCTCAATGTGGCGCAGGTGCCTGTGATGGTGATGATGGTGACCGTCGTCTATGGAAACAATCGCCCGGCTTCCGCCGATACCTTTCTTCACCACCTTTTCCACTTTCAAATCGTAGTGTGAAAGGTTAAGTTTTGCGAGTTCCTCTTTGAGCCGTTCGATACTCAATCCGGCGTCCATCAGGGCCCCCAGAATCATGTCTCCGCTGGCCCCCGAGAAACAGTCGAAATAGGCGATTCTCATTGATTTTCTCCCGGCGAATGCAAACGTCCTCGTAAATCCGCTTGAAAGGAAGCGGCTAAACTAATTCCGCTAATCTGAATATGGGTTTTTATTTAAAGAGATAGCGCGCCCTCGTTCGGGAAGGCCATGAAAAAGAAGGAAGCAGACAGACTGATTAAGGAATGGGAAAATCAATTCACGGTTTTTCTTTTTTCCAGGCCTTCTGCTACATCTTTCAGCCCCAACCGTTCCAAGGTCGAACGAGTGGGAGTGCCCGATTTCTCGTCCCATTCCATTAATTTATAAAACTCAGCCTTGGAACGTTCCATATCTTCTCTCAAGTACTTCCTCCCCCCTGCGTCTTCCTTTTCGAAGTAAATGTTATGGAGAGTGTCGTCCGCGCTGGTTCGTCCATCTCGTGCCGCTATGGCCCTCTCCAATGTGCAAAGCATTTGTCCCTTTCGGTAGGATTCCTCCTCGCTCATATCGTCTCCCGTAACCGCGGAATAGAGACGGGATTCAAGAGAAGTATCCCCCACATGATCGGCGGTATTGGCGTTGAACAGAAAAGGAAAAGGGATGTCGCAGACGATATAGCAGTCTTTCATGAGGGAATGTTCGGAATACCGCTTCACCACGGGGGCAGCCCATTTCCAATTCAAACTCTTTCCATCTCGCTGATAAAATTCTGCCGCTTCTTCCGAACCGTAGACATACTTCATCACGGGTTTGAGAATAGGGAAGATATCATCCGGCACAGCGGTCAGGGCGTTTTGCCCGACGAGGAAGGCCGCGCCCCAAAGCATGGAGATGTAGCTGTGGGAGATGAGGGCGTCCCGGTTGTCCAGTGCCCACATCAAACCCAGGGCAGGAACCGCATATCCCGTGGGAAAGCCTCCCAGATAGGTCCAATGCTCACGCCAACCGCCGAATTTTCCTGCCCGGGGGTAATACATATGAGAAAATTCTTCGGCTTTTCCTCCAAGCTGGGCGGCTGCGCGTATACCTCCATTGGCGAGGATGTCTCCAAATCCTTCTCGATTGGCAATCTTTTGACATAACACGGAGATGAAGTTCCATGAACCGATTTCATTAAGAGGAAGCCCGGTCTCTTTTTCTGAAATCAGCTTCTCCCGATAGCAGTCCGCAAGCCACGGGATGATGGCCATCAGCTCCCAGGAGTTAATTGCCAGGAGGTCAGCTAATTTGGCAGCCTGCCAGGTGACTTTGCTATAGCCCTTTTCTGGCTCATTGATCATAGACTCGAGATACATGTAAGACCGGACGCAAAAGGATACACCGGGAGTGATGTCCGGTCCCTTTAACCGTGAGTGGCAGGCGACAGGGCAGGCGAAACAACCGTCAGGAGTTTGTGAATAACCCGAGGACGGATCGTTGCAGAGGTCGAGCATCTCGCCGGGAAGAAGCGTGAGACCTCCCCGCCCGTAGCCACCGCCCCATACATTGTACTTGAACCCTTTTTCTTCCGGCTGGAAGGGATCGCTTTTTAATGATTTCCGCGAAAAGAGTTTCTGGATGTGCTCGGTAACTTGCATCAGTTCTTTAGGCCTTGCCACCTTAACACTTCCGGTACCCCGGACCGCAATGGCCTTCAAGTTCTTCGAGCCCATCACACCGCCAAATCCTCCCTGACTCGACGCATTTCCGGTATCGGTGAGAATGGATGCGACGCGGCTTTGTTTTTCTCCGGTCTTTCCAATGACCATGGCCCTCGTCTTATTGCCATGGAGCTTCCAGATCATCTGTTGGGACTCATAGACATCGAGGCCCCATAGACTGGCGGCGTCAAGGATTTCTGCCTTGTGATCGGTAATCAAAAGGTAGACGGGCTTGGGGGCTTTTCCCTGGATAATGAGAGCATCGTATCCGGCCCATTTCAATTCAGGAGCGAAGTGTCCACCAATGCTTGAGCGAGTGTAAGATTCGGTGGGGCCGGTTTGTGCAGATTTGCCGACAATGGCAAGCCGGCCCGATGTGGGGGCAAGAGTCCCTTGCAGGGGGCCTGTAGCCAGGATCAGCCGGTTTTCAGGGTCGAATGCTCCCACCCCCGAAGACATCTCATCCCAGTAGATCTTTGCCCCAAGTCCGCGACCTCCGACAAACTTCGGTACATAGTCAAAGGTTGAAGACTCTGAAACTCTACCGCTGGTCAGGTCAACCCGGAGAATCTTCCCAACCCATCCACCCGAAGGAGCCATCTCAATCCTCTTTGATCGTGGGATAACCTACAAGCAGTCCCTGTTCCGAACGCTCCACCCGTAAGACACCCATGGGGCAAAATTTCACACATTGAGGGTCCCCGAAGCAAAGGTGACACTTGATCGAATGATTCGTTTCCTCATCGAATTTCGGCCTTGGGGGGTGGAAATGCTGCTGACAGGCCTCGATACATTGCTGACAGCCAATACATAAGCTTTCATCGATGATTCGAGCAAAGGTCCCTCTCTGCTTATCCACCTGCAGAGCCCCTACCGGGCAAACCTTCAAACAGGGAGGATCACTGCACTGGTAGCATACCTTAGGTTGGAAATCCCCTTTGATGTAATCTTTTTCGACGGAAAGCCGTGCGAGCGAAGAGGTATTCCGGCCTTCGCAGTTGACGTTGGAACAGACCATTTCGCAGACACGACAGCCGCAGCAGAGAGCCTTATCCACAAAAATGGCCATCCTGGCTAAAGCCACCTCCTGACCGTCGGGAAGGGTGGAAGCCCAGACCAGATCCCCAAAGGCGAAGACGTCACCCACGGCTAAGGCGCCAAGCCCCAGGCCCTTGAGAAAAGTACGCCGGTCAAGCTCTTTGGCCATTTTCATTCTTCCCTTCTGAAAACTAAAACCAAATTATCCTGCTTCCGCGATCGGGATTAAGTAGCGGGAGGCGAGAAAAAAGGTCTGGTGACGACCGGGCCGGCAGATTCGCCGGTTTCTTTGACAACCAGCTTATAATAGTACTTTGATTCGCTTCCTACGGTCTTATCAATGTAATCATAAGCAGTCTTGTCGGGGGTAAGTTTCACAGTCTCCAGCTCTTTGTAAGGACCTTCCTCAAAGGTTTCGGCCCTCAGAATCTGTACTGATATCTCTTTTTTCAGACCTTCACTGGTCTTCCAGGTCAGTTTGGCCGCCCGGTAAAGAGGCTGGACCTTGAAGTCAGCGATCGCTGAATTTGCTTTCTGAGACATGGTTGCTTGTGGAGCAAGAAGGCCGGCAAAGAATAATAGTGCGAAAAAGAACACAGCGTACCTGGTCATAGGGAGTTCTCCACGTTTTATTCCTGGATTGAAAGCTCCCCCTTCCCCGGGAACCGGGGAAGAGGGAGAGCATAAGCCATATGCCTGGAATCGAGCGATTCTATATGTAAATCCAACAATTAACCTAGAACGATCTTTATATCCTCTTGCTTTCTGGCGTACCCGACACCCTGCTTCACTGCCTGCGCGATCTGCTTCTGATACCACGCATACATGCCAATCTTGTTGGCCGCCTGGCTCGGGTACCACTCCTGAAGGGTCCTGATGCCCATAACATCATTGGCCACCTGGTCACCGGAGACAAGGATCACACCGGGCTTAACTTCCTCGCCGTGGGAAGGACCGCCGGCGACGAGGGACCTCCTTCCGTCCATGATGATCAGATCGGGCTGGAAGGGCAGGTTGATTTCCGCAGCCTGCTCGGCGACGAAAATGTGATTGAAGGCATGAAGATGCGCGTTCCGGTCGGCCCGATGCAAAAGCCCTACCGACAGCTTCAGGCTCTGGGTAATTCCCCCGAGGAAGTGGGTCTTCATGACCGGGGTATAGATGACCTTGTCGTAAGTTCTGAGGTCCGCCGGATAGGCCACGGTTCCATCGCCGCCGCCCATCTTTCCAAGGTATTCGGCCTTGGCATTGCGGATGTTCATCCATTTTTCATTTTCCCAGGTCTTGATGGGGGTATTGGTTTCTTTGCATACCATATCGTACCCCATCAATCCGATCACCCTTTCCGTGGGTCCCCAGGGCCCGCACGTATCGGCTACGGTCAGGTTGTTGTAGCCCTGGTCTTTCAGGACGATGATCAGAGCTTTCAGAAAATGAGGGTCGGTCCCTCCCTGCGGCCAGGGATCCCCGGTGTTCATATTGGGTTTGAGAAGAATTTTGTCTGTCTTTTTAAGGGATTTGTCGAACCCCCCGACGAGCTTTACTGCCTTCTTAATATCCCCTGTGAGGTCTTTATCCAACTGGGTAGCCATGATCATCCCAACCAGGGACCTTTTCCCATCGGTGTAATAGTTCGGGTGGAGATGAGACCACTCGACCGGGGCCCCTCCATTAACGAGGTTTTCAGGTTTTTTCTCGAAATAATCCGGCGGTATGGGTGCATTTTTGATAAACTCCCCATACTGCATCAACTGAGGATCCCTCATTCTCCATGTACCTGATTGTGCCGGGTCATCCAGGTCTGCAACCCCGTGCGCGCGCTTCGGGCCACCAATCAGCCCCAGGGCTGCGATGCCCGCCCCGCAATACTTAGCCACATTCTCGATAAACTTTCTTCGGGTAACCTCTTTTTTACAACTCATCCTGCTACCTCCCTGCTGAAAGTTGAAGATCGATCGATAAGGCCTTTTTCTTCCGGAACGAAATCTCTTTTTCCTCCCATCCTGAGATCTTCTTATCGCCACAAACTTACATCAATGGACCCGTCCTATTCTGTTCATCTGAGTTCCAGTCGTTTCTCCCCGCAGAGGACTGGATTACAAAAAAGTAAAACGTTCCAGATATTTACCGTTTACACGAGTAAACTACATCTCGTACTAACCGGGTCTGCGCGTTCTATGGAACCTAAACCTTCTAAAAACTTAGTTTTACGTCAGCAGGTTAGATTGTTAAAGGCAGTCAACAGTTTACCCGTTTACGTCCCCTAAAAGGTGGATACGTGGATTTGCAGGAATATCGGTATCGTTCCAGTACGGCGGCGGCTGGAAAAGCAACTTCGAGGAGGGAGACATGGCGCCGGGAAATCAAAATCCACCTTCCCCTTCATAGGGAAACACCATCCCCTTAAGCGGGATATCGCTTGGCTGAAATAGTTGGAAGATCTTCTAGTGATGCATAACGTTCTTCGGTATGCATCCTAACACAATTCCGGGGTTTCCGCTCCCACTGATTTCTACAACACGCCACGCACACATACCACTTTCCAATTTGACATTCAAGTTAAATCTCTAAATTCGTCGTAAACCTATGGAATATCGGCATTGTTCTGGTAAGGCGGCAGCGGTTGGACAACCAATTTCCAGAGGGGGAAGAGAAGTCGGGAAATAGAAGGCTTACGGCCTGCTGGAATGAATCGTCATGGACCCTCCGGAAGGCGCGATTGAGGGAATTCGCGTCTCATTTTCACTCCTTTAAATTGGGATTTAAAAGTAATAAGGGCGTGAATCGGAACAAATGGGGAAATGCGGCAGTGCGTAGGCCGGACCCCAGTGCAACTTGTTTAGAAATATTTTGATGCCTCGAATTGACATAAACACGAAAATCGTATTACTTCTGAAATTGACGGCCGGATACAGTGGCATGGAGACGGTGGTGGGGAAGAGCGGTGCATGGGGATGCCCTGGGGCATCTCATCCAGTTGGTCCATTCCGAGGTTGATATGAGCTACATATTTGAACTGGATTTAAAAGTCAGAGACTATGAATGTGATATGCAGGGTGTAGTAAACAATTCCGTCTATTTGTCCTACCTTGAGCATGCCAGGCATGAATATCTTGAGTCGAAAGGTATTACATTCAAAGGTTTGGTTGACAAAAAAATCATCATAATGGTAATCCGCATGGAAATTGATTTTAAAGCTTCCCTCAAGAGCGGTGATTCGTTTTCGGTTAAAATCAGAATTGACAGAAAGTATGCCAAATTAATATTCTTTCAAGATATCTATAAAAAAAGTGACAATCGACTTTGCATACGTTCCAAAGTCGAACTTGCCTGCACAATAAATGGAGTGTTGTCGAGAGGGGAAATATTCGATCAATTAATAAGTTAACTGTCAGAAGCCTTTGTCGCAGCTTTTGAAAGCCACCGGCGAAGTCGCCGCTATTTTACTCTCTAAATCCGTAATTCAGCTAGTCTTTATCCTTGAACCACCCAACAGGTGCTCCAGCTCGACGACCAGTTCTCTCATCTGCTGCGCCTGTGCATTCATCCTTTCGGTGGCTTCCGCGGATTCCTCGGCATTGGAGGCGTTTTGCTGGACCACCTTGTCCATCTCGCTGACAGCTTTATTTACCTGTTCTATTCCCAGGGCCTGTTCGGATGAAGCCGCGGCGATCTCACCCACCAGTTCTCCAACTCTGGCAGTGCTGGTCACAACCTGAGTAAAATCAGCGTTCGTCTTTTCGACGACATCAGATCCGGCTTTGACCTTCTTGACCGTTCCTTCAATGAGGTTCGCCGTATTTTTTGCAGCCTTAGCCGCCCCCATCGCCAGATTCCGGACTTCGTCGGCCACGACTGCGAACCCTGCTCCGGCATCGCCGGCCCTGGCCGCTTCAACCGCTGCATTCAGGGCAAGAAGGTTCGTCTGGAAGGCGATCTCGTCAATTGTCTTTATGATCTTGGACGTATCTTCGCTGGCCTTCGATATTTCTGCCATGGAGAGGTTAAGATGGGACATCGAGGAATGTGCCTGTGCAATAATCTCTTTTGTATTATTCACTATGTCATTTGCCTGGTTCGCATTGCCGGCGTTTTGCCTGGTCATGGATGACATTTCTTCCAGTGTGGCGGATGTTTCCTCGATGGAGGATGCCTGCGAAGAAGTCCCCTCGGCAAGAGACTTGCTCGCCAATGACATATTTTGCGATGTCTCGGAAACCTGTTTCGCGCCACTCATCAGTTTTTCTGTGATCCGGGCTATGGGTTTGGCTATGCCGTTAGCCGCAAAGAACCAGACCAGGATAGCCACGAAAACTGCGCAAACCAATACAACCAGCAAAATGAAGTTTCCGCGGTTTGCCAGGTTTCCTATTCGATTCGTGGCCTCCATGATTTCATCGTTATAAGCTCCCACCCCGATAACCCAGTCCCACGGACTAAAGTACATCAGTTTGACCGTTTTCATTCGAGGAGCCGAATCTGTTTCGTTCTTCCAGAGATAGTGGTGCTCGGCTTTTTCCGATCCATGCAGGGCAAGAGCCTTCCGGCACAGCTCCTGGATAATCAGGTTCCCGTTGATGTCTTTGGTTTCCGAGATGTCTTCTCCGTCTCGCTTGCCGTCCATTGAAATGACGTAGCGGCCTTTGCCGTCAAGAATGAAGGCGTAGCCTGCCTTGCCAATTCTGATGTCCATGATGGTCTTTCTGATCGCTTTCACGCCCTCTTGTGGAATACCGACATAGAGCACCCCCACGACGTTCCTGCGGGCATCCATGATGGGCTGGTAGATTGCCGAATACCAGTTGCCGACAACCAGGGCTCTTCCCCTATACGATTTGCCATCCAGAATAGTCGTGATGACGCGATTCACCTTCCCGTCCTTCTCTACACTGGGTATGTAGGTCCCAACTGCCCGCGTTCCATCCTTTTTGATTATATTAGTTGCGACGCGAAGCATGTCTCCATCTTTGTTCATGCGCTGAAACACGGTGCAGGTGACGCCGAGGAGGTCTTTCACCTTGTCGACGAGCAGGACCGGCACTTTGGGATCCGTGATCTGGCCGAACCATGTGTCGCCGAGTTTCATCTTCGGCAATTCCAAGGTAGTGGGATCGTTCGTAAGTTGGTTTGCGGCGTTCCATGTTACTTTTTCATCGATGAAGCCAAATTCTCCGATGGATGCCGCCTGGTCCTGAGCGATTTTAAGCGCCCTGTCGAGCAGCGCCTCGTTTGCTTCTTCATGGCTTTCAAGCAGCTTATAGACAGACTCGGCGATATGGTCGACATCGGAATTAGCGAGATGCTCCGATGCATTTCTTGAGATTTCAAATACAGTCTTGTTCTGGTTCACAACCACTGCCCAGAAAATCAGCAAAGGAATCACAGTGATGCAGACACCAATCACCAGGAGTTTCGTTCTGAGCGCTAACTTTGCTGACATTGTTCCCCCTTCACTCATGTATACGGATGAGTATCAACGTTCTTGATCGTCCAAAGAGCGAGCTTGGGTGACTCGACTCAGAGCCCCTGACTTAGATCGGCAGTATGCTTCTCACACTTTACACATCACTGCCGGACTGCTAAAATCATCGGTATATCGGCAGTTAGAGGCGCTTCACCGCTACCGTCCGGGGCCTTATCGCAAGAGGGATCAATGATAATTCTCCTATACATATGATAGAAAAAACGGATAAACAAAACACCGGACGCGGGAGGAGACATTGGCCGCCACTGCCGAACCGGCCTGACCGGTTGATAGAATGAAATTACTCCTTCCTGCAAAAAAATAATTGCTGAAGCTTTCTCATCGTCCATATAACATGCTGTTTTAAATGGATATCTTCTGGAGCATTTCTGGCGGCTCTGTACTCTTTTTGTAACTTTGCTTCCGCGAAAATGAAATAAAGATATAATGAGACACTCAGTGCTGCCGGCGAATACCGGGTTAAGCACAATTGTTTGATGAAAATTCATCGCGATGTGAAAGACTGGGCCTCAACTGCTCATAATGAGTACAGAAAAGGAGGGAGCCATGTTTTCCGAGCGCAGGCACATTTATTTATGCATCCTGTTGGGAGTGATTTCTCTTTTCTATCATCCGCTCTGTGCGGCAGCTCAAACGGTATCCTTCGCGGGTTCCTTGAAAGACAGTAATAGCAACCCCGTTGTCGGTGCTTCCATACAGATGGTTGGCAATTCCAGTGTCGTGACCACATCGGCTTCCGATGGAAGCTTTACTTTAACAGGTCTTCCAGCCGGGGAGGACTTTTACGTCGAGGTGATCCCCAGCGGCTTTCTGAATCTATATTCGAAAACTTACAACACTCTAACAAACATTACAGGGGTGACGTACACGGATCATACCGCCGCTGAGGCGTCGGCATACGGTGTCGATATTGCGACCGAGGGAGTCATTATAGGGCGTGTTGCGGACAACTCGGGCAATTATATATCGGGAGCAATCGTTTCCTGCACGAGTAAACTGCATCAACCTTGCACCTATACTATCGAGTACGGTAGCCCAACGACTGGCTTGACCGCAACAACTTCGAACGGAAAGTACTTCGTTCTTAACGTGGATGACGGCGACACCGTGACGTTAAGTGCCACGCCAACATCAGGTTTGATATTTGCCCCCTCAACTTTTATCATCCATGCCGGTGCGGAGAGCCAGGGCAAGATTTTCCCTGCAGCGGCACCGTGGGCTCCGACAGGCGTTTCGGGACAGGCCGGCAACGGCCAGGTGACGGTTAGCTTTACGCCCCCGTCTTATGACGGCGGCAGCCCCATTACCTCCTATACCGCGACATCCAGCGGAAAACAGACAGGTTCAGCATCTTCCAGCCCGATAACCGTGAAGGGCCTGACCAACGGGAAACCCTATACATTCACGGTGACGGCAACCAATGCGATTGGGACCGGTCCGCCATCGTCTCCCTCCAGTAGCGTGACGCCCGGCGTGGTTCCGGGGGCGCCGACGGGGGTAACGGCAAAAGCTGGAAATGCTCAGGCGACGGTAAGCTTTAAGCTGCCGGCAAGTAGCGGAAACCCGATAACGGGTTGCACCGCCACCTCGAGTCCCGGCGGGATAACAGGCCAAGGTGTAGGAAGCCCGATAATCGTGAATGGTCTCACCAACGGCACTGCCTATACATTTAGCGTAACGGCGACAAACGCAATTGGGACCGGTAAGGCGTCAAAGCCTTCCAACAAGGTAACGCCGAAGCCCTGACAGAGATAACGGCAAAAGCAGGAAACGCTCAGGCGACAGCCAGTTTGAAGGCCCCAGCTTCAAACGGCGGCAGCGCCATAACTGGCTACACCGTGACATCCAGCGTTGGGCAGACGGCCAAGAGCCATAAAAGCCCGATAACCGTGAAGGGCCTGCAGGGGGGCATTTCTTATACATTTTCGGTCACGGCGACGAACAAGATCGGGCCCGGCCCGGCCTCAAGTCCATCCAACAGCGTAACGCCTCAGTAGTTTGGAAAAGAAAGGGTTGGAAAATCCCAAAAGAACCGGGGGGATCGGCCTTGGGCAGGTACCCCCGGGCCCAACCTCGGCTCTGCGGCCCAATGTGGTTTGCCTTGCGCCTGGTCTATGCTTTCGGGGTGAATCCGTGTCAGTCTAAATCAGGACCACCATGTTTCTGCCTTTCTTCTTGGCTTTGTACATGGCTTTGTCCACACGATTGAAAAGATGCTCCTGTGACGAATCGTTTTGCTGAATTTCGGATACACCAATGCTGACGGTAAGGGCGATTTCCTGCTTGTGGTAAATAAACCGGGTGTTCTGGATCAGCTTGCGGATTCTTTCGGCAACCGCAGCGGCGTTTTCGTGATCGGTGCCTGGAAAAATTATTATGAACTCGTCGCCGCCCCAGCGCGCAATGAAATCAGTTTCGCGCAATATGGGTTTGATGCGTTTGATGATTTCTTTGAGGCACTTGTCCCCAGCCCAGTGGCCGTATTTATCGTTCACCATTTTGAAGTGGTCGATGTCGAATAGGATCATCGAGAAAAAATGCCCATACCGTTGGAAGCGGTACAATTCGTTTTTCATGCGTTCCCGCAAGGCACGCCGGTTTGCCACGCCCGTCAAATGATCGACAAGGACCTCTTTTTCCAGCGCCTTGCGCCTCTCCTGCACCTGATCCACTTCTTTTCTCATTCTCTGAAGGTTTTCATTCAGAGATTCCATTTCTTCCTTGAGACTCTCCTGTCGCAGTGCCTCAGAGCGGCGCTTTTCCTCCAGGGCCGTCCGGATTGAGGCAATCTTGGACATGACGAGACTCCTGAACTCAGCGAGGGTAGTGCTGAGCTGTACGGACTTCTTCATGTCCTCCATATGGTTTTCGATGAGGCTGTTGAACTTCGTGTTTTCGCTCTGGCTTTGATCGGAATGACTTATTGAATCAAGGTACTGCCGTTCGACTTCCAGGAGCCCGACGCCAATCTCCGATATGAACTCAGCCACCATGGTCCGTTCCTCGTTGATCATCCTGTTGTACGCCTGCGCGATGGCAAGGATTTCGTCTTTGAGACGCACGAGGTCTTCGATGCTGTTGCTTTTCTCGATGGCTGACCGGAGTTTGGTAAGGCGAATTGAGGTCTCTTCTCCCAAATCATGGTCAAATTCGGCAACCAAACCAAGAAAGGTTGACTGAAGTTCTTGCCGGGCGCCATTTGCATCATTCAAGGAAGCCATTGCATCCTTGAAACCGGCATCGCTCTTATATTCCTTGGGCGCAGTGCCGGCCTTGGCGGGAATCGGTTGTTCACTCCTGGCTATTGCGTCTTTAAGAGCACCGAGGCTTTTCTCCATCTCTTCGAGTGCAGTCGCTCTCTGAACTGAGTTCTTAAAATCGGCCAACTTCTCATTTACGACTGAACTCGCGTCGTCCACAAGGGCGCTAAGAGCAACGATAGTATGCTTGAGCAATTCACGCACCCGAAGTGTCTCTTCCTGGGCCTCGACAGCCTTTCTGAGTTCGTTCGGCTGGCCGGAAATTTTTGCCTCCACCGGGTGGAATTCTTTTCCGCCCCCGGTCAGCTCGCTTTCTTCCCTTCGCCCGCCATTATGTTCCATCATGATCTGAGCCTTTCCCTCTATTGTTATGTCACTTCGGCCCCTTCAGCCCAGCCTTTCCCGCGTGCTTTGGTTGGAAGAGCTGGCACTGGATGCCGGATGAAGCGTAAACAGCGACTGCAGGATACTGGCGGCACCTAATGCCCCATGCCGAGCAGCCGTATGGAGTTCCCACTATCCAAGTTATGGAAAAATAAGCGCAGCGTGTGCAGTCGATCTTCTCCAATAACGTCCCCATCCTCAGACCTGAAACTTATCTCGAAATCCAGTCGCATCAAATGAGTAACAATTTTCATGCCATGAGAATATCGAACCGAATTTATGGTCAGGAGCTGAAAAGTTCTGAATGCAACGCCCATTAGGACTGATTGAACCTGGTCTTGATTCTTTTTCATTTAAGATTTACTTGTCTTCTGCCGATATATTCGCTGGAGGATCAGCGCAATGGTCATAACCAACCATCAGGTGCAGAGCATATTGCGCACTTACACCCGCGAGTTGCAGCGGTCCAAATCTTCGGCCGATGGCGAGCGCGGGTCAGGTGGTAGTACGAATTCGTCTTCCATGGAGAAAGTGTCTATCTCCAGTGAGGGCCAGCGCACATACATGATGAATCGCATGACCAGTCAAGTTCTGGGAAAAATGTACCCCAAACAGGATAATGACATCAGGCCCGCAGAAAACCAGTCGAGCGTCGAGAACGAGCCTGTAACGGAAGGAAGCACATGAACATCAGGAAAATTTCGCCATATCTGACTGACGCCGTACAGAATTCGAAGGCGGCGGCGCAATCCAGTACGGACGAAAAAGCCGCGGTTGGAAGTGGCGCATCCACGGACCGCGTGCAGCTTTCGAAAAACTATCAGGATTTGGCTCAGGCGCAAAAGGCTATCTCGGGCTCCGGGGACACTCGAACCGATAAAGTCCAGGAGATCAAAAACAGGATTCAGACGGGAAGCTACCAGATCAATCCGGATGAAATCGCCCAAAAAATGGTGGATGAAATAATCTGAAGTAGACATTTTATTGACGCAGTCTGAAAGAGCCCGGCATGGAATCTTTGACACCATGCCCGGGCCTCTGTATTTTTGGGGCCCCAAATAGTTTATGCGATCTCCCCCCCGGCTTTATTGACTTGCCTAAAACGAATAATTCTGTAATTATTAATTAACAGTATCCTCATGTGAAGAAGACGGGAGCTTATTTTTGGCTTTTCCCAAATTGAGAATTGGCGATCTTGTCGCCAAGATTCCCATCATCCAAGGCGGCATGGGTATAGGAGTGTCCCTTTCGGGTCTCGCGTCGGCCGTGGCCAACCAGGGGGGTATCGGCGTAATAGCCACTGCGGGATTGGGGACTCTGGCTCCCGACGGCGGAACGAACTACCTGGAAGCCAGCATCGCTGTTTTGCGCGATGAAATCAGAAAAGCGAAGGAGGCAACCAAAGGCATTCTCGGTGTAAATATCATGGTTGCCCTGACCAACTTTGCCGACATGGTTGAAACTTCGATCTCGGAAGGCATCGATCTTATTCTCTCCGGGGCCGGGCTTCCGCTTGACCTTCCCAAGTACTTGAAAGAGGGCGTTAAAACCAAGCTGGTCCCTATAATTTCTTCCTCCAAAGCGGCGCGGATCATCTGCAAAAGATGGCTTTCTCGTTATAACAAGCTGCCCGATGCTTTTGTCGTTGAAGGTCCCATGGCCGGCGGACACCTTGGCTTTCGATCCGAGCAACTGGAAGATCCGGAGTATGCTCTCGAAAATATTTTTCCGGAAGTTGTGGAAGCGGTCAGCGCATTTGAGCACGAAAACGGGGTCAAGATCCCGGTGATTGCTGCAGGGGGAATCTACACGGGCGCAGACATCCTTGAGTTCATAAAGCTGGGCGCGGCAGGGGTCCAGATGGGCACCCGTTTTGTGGCCACCCACGAGTGCGACGCCGATATAGAGTTCAAAAAAGCCTATATTTCCGCTAAACAGGAAGACCTGATAATTATTGAAAGCCCCGTTGGACTTCCAGGAAGGGCCATAAAGAACGATTTCATAGACAATATTTGCAGGGGGCTCAAAAAGCCGTTCCAATGCCCCTATCATTGCATTACTTCGTGCAATTGCACGGATAGCCCCTATTGCATAGCTATGGCCCTGGCCAATGCCAGGAAAGGAAAATTAAAAGGCGGGTTCGCTTTCGCCGGCAAAAACGCATACCGGGTAAATCGGATACTTTCGGTCGAAGAACTGCTCAACTCACTCGAAAAAGAATTCGAGACGGCCTCAAACGGCGCCGGATTCTAGTCTCAGGCGGCAATCCAAAACAATCTCCGTAAATAGGACTTCCGAAGTGCGTCATGGTCTCCATGAGGCCTGCTTCGGAATGAGTTGCTGCGACTATTCCTCTAGTAATAATAGGATCCCTTTTTCCTCTTCTTCTGCCGCTTTCCGGTGGCCCACCCGATGAACCAGCCCAAAAGCAGCACGAATGCCCCGGCCACAAACCAATGGACACGCTGGGAGAGCTTCAGGTTTTCGTTTTCCTGAACCATGGTTTGGATATGCTCCTGAGCGCTTGCCAGACTGGACTTCGCCGAATCGTATTCGGACTTGAGCTTCAGATAATTTACCGATCCGCCTTTGAGTTCCTCGTAGGCCGCATTCAACTGGGTGAGCTTGTCACTCAGATCTCTTTCTCTTTGTGAAAGCCCTGCCTTTTCTTTGTCAACTTCGTCCAGCCGTTCCTTTATGGCTTCGTTTTCTGTCTTGAGTTCCCTGGTGACGGAAGAATCCGGGGGTTGCGAATTCAGAAACTTGGTGGGGATCCACCCTTCGCGTACTTCACCATTGGGCTTTATGTAGCGAACCTTGGTATAGGCGTGAGGGTTCACCAATTCTACGCTTGACGCCGGGGGAATTGAGGCTAGGCTTTTGCTGTCACTGGAAGGGCTGGCGCGAAGCAAGAGCTCCTGGGTATCGGTTGTGAATAATTTTACGGCCAGAGCCGTTCCCGCGGGGACCAGAATTACCAGAACAGTTGCCAAAGCCAATGCGGATCTGAATCTATTCATATTATTCGCCTCGCAGCCTCATACGATTAATGCCCGGCAAGAGCTGATGCAGGGCGGGAAGATACCTTCCGGGATACGAAAAATACTTTATACTGTTTAAAGCAAGCGCGAAACATTATAGAGTCGTACCCGGCGCCCGGCAAGGAAAAAGCCGATAAAACCAAACCCGGTGCCGCACACGGATTCTTTTGAGTGAAAGTCCTATATATGCAAAAACTTACAGAGTTATTCGACACACATGCCCACCTGGATTTCCCGGAATTTGCCGATTCCATCCCGGTCACGGTGCAACGGGCCCTTGAGGCGGGAGTCACAAGGATAGTGACAATAGGCATAGATCTGGAATCCAGCCGCAAAGCAGCCAAAATAGCCGGAGCCTTCGACCATATTTACGCCTCGGTAGGAATACATCCTCACGCCGCCTTTAACCTGCATGCCCGCGATCTGCGGGCGCTGGAAAAGATTGCGGGTGAGCGGCGGGTTGTTGCCATCGGTGAAATCGGTCTGGACTATTTCCGAAAAAGACAGTCGCCCCGTATTCAGACGCAATGCATGAAAAGCCAGATCCAGGTGGCGGTGGATACCGGAAAGCCGGTGATTTTTCATGTCCGGGACGCATGGGATGATTTTTTTCAAATCGTATCGGAATTCGTCCCCTTCATCAGGCCGTCCGTATTGCACTGTTTTTCAGGAGACTGGGGAGTTGCTCGCCGCTGCCTCGACCTGGGATTCTATCTTTCGATCCCGGGGGTCATTACATTTCCAAAAGCCGAATCCCTCCAGGATGTAGTTAAACGTTCCCCGCCTGACAGGTTGCTAGTCGAGACCGACTCTCCTTACCTCGCCCCGGTTCCTTACAGGGGCAAAACGAATGAACCCGCCTTTGTTCTGTACACGGCTGCCAAGATTGCGGAATGTCGTAAAGAACCGTTGGACAAGGTAGCCGCTCAGACTACACAAAACGCGAGGGATGTCTTTGGAATATAGTGCTTTGGGGATAAGCCGCTATAGGATTCGCGTTTTTCCGTTCTTCTGATGATCTTTCTTCAGATTCTTAGGCGTGCATTTGAGTTTTCTCTGGTTTTTTCCAGCTTCGGGTTTTCCGGGTTTCAATCCCCTGTTTTCAACCTCTGCATAGTATAATTGAAGGAGGGATAATTGAGTCGTCTCATGCAATGTCACACATTGGATAGAAGGCTCATTCTCTCATTCTTTTTGAGCGCGCTGCTTAGACTTCTAATCGGTTTGTTTTTCAGTTCCGAGCAAGACCGGGCGTTCTCGTTTAACACTGGAGAAGGATCGTCTAAAACTAGGCTATCGTATTGCATCCGCTAAAAACATATTTATAGTAAATACAATATGCAACTGTTGGAGTACAATAGCGCTTATCAAATCCCGATTTTCTAAACCGGAATGAATCGACTTACAGTAAAGGATTGAAGCAATGGCAAGAAAAATCATCGAAATCGCATCGGAGATCGTGCAGACCCAGGTTTCATTGGCTCCTATGTCGGCTGCGGAAATCGCTTCATCGCTCCGGCAAGTCTTTTCCACCTTAATCGAACTGCAAAAGGCAGAATCCGGCGAAATCGAACTGGCATTGACACAGGAGTCAACCACTGCTCCGGAAAAAGCTCTTGCACAAGTAACGCCTGAGAATTCGATTCAGAATGACAAGGTGATCTGTCTTGAATGCGGCGCCGAGATGAAGCAATTGACGCAAAAGCATCTCAAGTCTCATGGCATAAGCCCGAGAGAGTACAAGAGAAAATATGGTTTTACGCTGAGGACTCCTTTGGCTGCTAAAACTTTGACCAAAGCGCGAAGCAAGGCCGCGAAAAAGAGGGGGTTGCCCGCCAATCTGGTGAAAGCAATTGAAGCAAAGAGGCAGAAGATGGCAGCCCAAGGTGGTGGAACTGTTTCGATGAAGGAAAAGAGGGCCGTTCCGAAAAGGTCACGCCGGAAGGAAGGCGAATGAGTAAGTTCGACTGGGGCTTGAACAGAGGATCTCGATCTGGACATATGGGGATAATGGTAAAGGGCGGCAACGGGCTTATCCACTTCCAATCACTCTGTAGCCTCTGATTTATTTCTATTCCCTCAACGCGCTTGTTTCAATCGCGAATGAGGACGGCTTTAGGAATAGTTAATCTCAATATCCAAACGGCTTTCGTCGTTTTGGAATCACCGGCGATCCTTTGCTTAGTCCTCTATAATCGGATTTTACAATTCAAATGATCGAATCAATCGATTGCTCGCCGTCGGCTTCAGAGGTGGGCTGGAAGTTGTCGGTTAATTGGATCTGGGCGCCAAGTCCCCCTGGGCTGCCGCCGGTAACCTGCCTTTATCGGAAAAGAAGGTGCCGCCTGCGGCCGCGTTTGCTCGCAGCTTTATTGTTTTTGGCGTGCGGTGTCTCGGTTCGGCATTGCGGGCTTGCCGGCGCTCTCCTCGCGATGGTGGAAAAATGCCAGTCCCCGGCAGGTAAACGCGTCGGTAAGAATACCGAGGTATACACCGGCAACTATGTCGCTGAAGAAGTGGTTTTGGGTCAGAATCAAAGTGAGCGCCAGTAATATGAGCAACCCGACGCATATCGGACGGAGACCCGGGAGGTAGCGGCCGATTGCCAGCATGAAAGCAGTGAAGACGGCCATGTGTCCCGATGGAAAACCCGAAAGGTCTCCACCCCCCTGGAACCAGTGAAAGCCGAACTGGTCAGGGTGCAAAAGCCAGACGCGTGTTTTCGTCTGTCCGAACATCCATTTTAACAAGTGCTTGAGGGCAAACGCCAAGGGAAGGGTCCACCCCATCAGTTCCAGAAAATCCAGAGCCCAGCCGCTGGAGGACTTTGACGACAGATAAAACCGGCAGGACCAACAGAATATGCAAACCGTGCACACGAACAAAAATAGAAGGTCCGGCGGGTCGGACAAGGCTCCTGATCTTAAAAATCTCCAATCGGCTTTTTCGAGCACAAAGTTGGCAAGCCTGGTGTCCAGGCACATGTAACCCAATATTATCAAAGCGGCACACGTCGAAGAAATGCCGAGAATGATCTTCCAGTCTGTTTTGAGACCCTGGCAGGAGTAGTCCATATTCACCTCGTCCAGCCCTCATTACCAATGACCTGCTTTCAAGTCAACCATGCGGGACGGCAAAATCCACTAATGGCCGTCTTCAACTCTCGACCCGGTTCCACGTTGCGGGAAAAGGTGAAAGAATGCGCGGGGGCGATGCCTTTGTCTCAATTGCCGTCCAAAACCATTTTTGCCGGAACGATCACGTATATCGGTTCCTTTATCCCGGTCCTCGTGGCAAAATTCTTTAGCCGTTCCCTGAGTGTCCGGTTGACCTCATAGCCCCTGGCCACGAGCATCCGCCCATCAACGAGCCGCACGTCCTGGGCAAGAATCATTCCGTCAATCAGATCCTCCACGCCCACGACTCTTTCCTCGTCATGCGACTCGTCAACCAGTACTTCATGGAAAGCCGCAAGCACAGCGGGATCGTATCGGGGAGTCCCCTTCGATAACCTGGAGAATGCCTCCCCGTCTGACACGCCCCTGGCCTTGCATGTGTCGAAATCGAGGACAGCTTTCAGAATCCTGGCCCCGAGAGGGATTTCACCATCCTGCTTTGGTCCCCCCGGTGGTTGCGGCTCCTCAAAACTCTTCTCCTGGTTGGCAATGATTTTGGCGATGGTCTCCATTCTGGGAATATGAGAGAGCAGGTCCGAACCTACATACGGATGCATTGCAAAAAGCTGGGACTCTTCCGGTGTGAGGACCTCCCCGCTGTATAGCTTCTTCAGGGCTGTCTCCGGCAAAATGACACAACCTATTTGAGAAAGCGCAGCCGCAGTTTCGATTTGCCACACCTTGGTTATCCCCATCGCTGAAGCGATCTTCCTTGCATGGCGGGTTATGCGCGAGGCCCGCCCGAAAGCTTCGGGGTTGAGCAGATGGAGGATTTCGGAAAGGACCTTGATGCTGCCGCGCAAAGTTTTTTCCAGGAGTTCCCGTTCGGCGATTATCAGTTGATACTGTCGGACCCCGTCGGAAAGAGCTTTGACCAAAGCATCCTGTTGGCACGGTTTGGTTAGGAACCTGAAGATGTTACCCTCGTTAACGGCACTGATTGCCGTAGGCAAATCCGCATTGCCGGTAAGCATGATTCGAACGCTGTTGGGAGCGGTTTGACGTACTCTGGAAAGGAATTGTATTCCATCCATTTCCGGCATGCGCAGGTCCGAGACTATGACGGCAAAAGGTTCGTTGCCCTCCACGGTCATGAGCCCCTCTTTTCCGCCCTGGGCTGTGTGAACCAAAAAATATTTCCTCAACTGACGTTGGAATGCGGCCAGTATGTTGGGATCATCATCTACAAAAAGTATTCTCTCCATTACTTCTCCGAACCTTTTTGGTTTAGAGGCAGCCTGATAATAAAGCAGGTGCCTTTACCGATCTCGGAATCGAAGGTGATAGTCCCTCCGTGCTTATCTACAACAACCGAACGGGATATGGCCAGACCCTGGCCGGTCCCTCTCCCTACCTCCTTGGTTGTGAAGAAAGGGTCAAAAATCTTGGACCTGATGTTTTCCGGAATGCCTGTCCCGGTATCGCAAATGCGAATTTCGGCGTTGTCGCCCAGAGCGCTAGTGCTTATCGATATAGTTCCTTTCGTTTCAGAGCCGCTTCGTTTCAAGGCGTCCGAGACCGCGTGGCTCGCATTGATTATTATGTTCAAAACAACTTGGTTGATTTCCGCGGGGAGGCAGGGAACAAACGGAAGGGCGGGATCGAAGTCGGTCACCATTTCCGCTACATACTTCCACTCGTTCCGAGCCACCGTTATAGTGCTCTCGATTGCCTTGTTCAAGTCTATGTCGGTTTTAACGTCTGTGCCCGGATGCGAGAAATCCTTCATTGCCCGGACAATTCTACTGATGCGTTCGATTCCTTCAAGTGACTGCCGAGCTGCCTTTGGGACCTCTTGCCTCAGGTATCCCAGATCTGCTTGTTCGACCGCGGTTTCAATTGTCCGGACGAGATCTTCTGTCGGGTTTTCTCCCCGGAGGTTGCTTAGCAGTTGGTCGTAGAGCGCGTGAATGGGTTCGAGATCTTCGTATGCTTCCAGGAGAAAACGGACGTTATCACCCACGTACTGGGCAGGGGTGTTGATCTCATGGGCAATTCCGGCGGCAAGCTGCCCGATGGACTCAAGCTTTTGCGCCTGTAAGAGCTGGCTCTCCAGAATCTTTTGCTGAGTAGTCTCATTGCCCAGCAGCAATATGCCGGGCAACCCCTCCTGAGCGCCTTTGATTGCGCTGACCGTAATACCGAGGAAACCTTCTTTTTCGTCGGTTCGCAGAAAGCGGATGTCGTCCAGCGATATCGCCGTATTACCGGTCCGGCACAGATCTATGGCTTCGGAAATCTTTTTCGAGTTCCATTGTATCCCGCACTCGTCGATCGGCATTCCCAGAACCTTGTCTCCTGCAATTCCAAATACCTTTTCCGCTGCGCGATTCCACCTTGTTATTCGGCGCTCGGGGGTCAGACCGATTAAAAATGAAGGGATGGAAGCGACCAGTTGGGCCATCTCAACATTTGTCCGGCGCAGCTCATCTTGTGTATCTTTGATCGCGGTAAAATCGCGCAGGGATTCAATAGCGCCCACTATACTCCCATCAGAGCCGCGCAAAACCCTTGCCGTCGCGACCAGAAACGGAGACCGTCCTCCCTTCTGGAGCCCGGGTGTGTACACGTGGGCTATGAGCGCCTCACCCTTTCTCTCTACCTGCAGGTATTTCGCCTTGATCTTTTCGTCGAATTCAAGGGCAAGATCTACTAGTACGGGCCTTCTTTCCCCATAAAAGGGAAGCGAGTATTCATGATCGCCCTTTCCGAGCATATCCTCGGCCTTGATTCCGGTTAGCTCCTCTATGGCCTTGTTCCACGCGATTACTTTTCTTTGGCTGTTAATTACAAAAGTAGCATCGGGCAGAAAATCGATAATGTTTTCAAGTTCGCGCCGGGATTCCCGGAGAGCCATCTCTGCGTGAAGGCGGACGGCAATCTCCTGTTGCAGTTGCTCGTGAGAAGCTTCGAGGGCGTTCAGGGTCTTCTTTATGTCACTTAAATCCCTTGCCACGCAAACGCTGCCGATTATTTCATTTTCATTACCCCGGAGCAGACTGATGGAAATTTCAAAAGCAGCGATCGAACCATCTTTTTTCTTCATTCTTATTTCGTGTTTTTTGGCTGTGCCCAGGCGTCTCAATTCCGTCAGCATGCTGTCCAACTCGCCTTTATCGGCATAAAAATCAAAAGCGGACCTTCCTCCAAGTTCCTCAAAAGTATACCCGTATTGGTCAGCGGCCACTTTATTCCATTTGATGAATATTCCATGTTTATCCACGATGCCGATGCCGTCCGGTGAATTCTCAAAGATATTTTCAAGATACTCATTAGTCTGTGCAAGCTCGTCCACGGCGCGTTTTCGTTCGGTGATATCGTGTATGATCGAGAACAGCACCATCCGGCCCCCCAACTCAATCGGAGAGGAATAAACCTCAACCGTCCGGATCTCTCCGCTTCGGAGCCGGTGCGGGAAAATGAAACTGCTCGCCTTACGTTCCGCTATCCTGAGGCGTGCCTCGGCAATCTGCTCGGCGGGTAACAGGTTGATCTGGCTTATGTTCATCGTGCATAACTCAGCCTTGGAAAACCCGTAGAATTCAACGGCTGCCTCATTCACGTCCAAAATCGCGCCGGAAACCGGATCAAGCAGGAGCATGGTGGCTCGATGGCCTTCGAAGAGCGAGCCGAAACGATTTTCACTTTCACGTAGGGCCGCCTCAACTTTTTTTCTTGTTTCTATTTCCGACCGTAACTGCTCATTGGCGCTGGAAAGCTCGGCCGTCCTCCTGGCAACCATGCTCTCCATTCCATCGTATGCATTCTGAAGCTCGGCTTCCGTCCTCCTGCGTTCGGTAATATCCTTGATCAAACAGATGATGACAGTACCTTCAGCGGCATTGCTCAGAGTCCCGTTGATCTCAACCGGGAGAATACCGCCGCCGCTGTGCGCATAATCGATCTCAAAGTTTCTTATCGGACTGCCGGCAACGCACCTCTTCAGTTCCTCTCGATTTCTTTCCCGATCATGAGGCGCAGTCCACTCCTCTATGTTTCTTCCCAGGATTTCGCTAACGGATTTATTGCCGCTCAGCCTTGCATATTCCACATTGGCATCAAGTACCTGGCCCTCCGGGTCTATGATCAGATAGCCGGTGCCGGTGGTCTCAACAAGATTGCGATATTTTGATTCGCTCTCTCGCAGTGCCTCCTCCGCATTCCTGCTCTCGAGGCTTCTGATCTCAAGCATCGACGCCATATCGTCAAAAGATTTCGCCAATTGCCCCACATCGTCCGGTGTGTACGGCAGACTCGTTCGAACGGCCAGGTCCTCTTTCCCAATACGTTGCGCCGCTGCGCTCAATCGGGCGAGCGGTTTTCCAAAAAACCACACGAGAAAAAACGATATGGCTGCCGCAATTGCAAGGATCGCCAAGTTCATAGCCAACGCAGTATTGGCTTTTTGTATAATCATATTGGTGGGTATACCGATAAGCATGTACATGTATGGGGCCATATCGTCTCGGAGTCGCAGTTGCCTGAAGGCATACAACCTTTTGACACCGTCGTCCGACGTAGTTTCAAATGTGCCATGGTCGACATTACCCGATATTTTTGCAAATATTTCTTCGCGAACTCCCGTTCCGGGATAGGTTAACGGGTGCTCGGGCTCTCGATATAAACGCACGCCTGCGCCGTCAAGTATAGTGAAAACGTAACCTTCAGGCAATTTCACCTTTTTTATGAAACTGGAGAATGCTTCAAGGTTAAAACCAATTGTAACGAAGGCGACCGGGACCTTGTCATTTATCACTGGAAATGTATAATTTATCGAGCTAACCTTGCTCACTCTTCCGACTATATATTCTCCAGGTGATAAATCCAGTGTTTTTAATGCATTCTGAAAATGTTTTCTATCCGATAGATTGATATTATCAAAAGGAGCAGATGCTGCAAATATAGTCCCATCCGGAGTGACTGAATTTATATTAGTATATGAAGGATTTGCATCATGCAATTTACGGAATAACTCATTACATGCATTGGCATCCAAGTTTTTCAATTCGGGTAAAAAAGATATAGTTCGAAGTGTCTGTCTTATGCCAATAACAACTTGCTCCTGTTGAGCTGCCAGACTTTGAACCAGGATGGATGCATTGTTCGCGGCTGCCTCAATTGCCTCTTTGCGCATTTTTACACCTGAAATGCACACAAAGCAGAGCGCCAGCACAAAAGCAAATGTCAAAAGCAACCAGTGTTTCTTTCTAACTGATAAGAACATTCTATATCGTCCCATAATATGTATAGTCTTTCTATGAAACTGCACTGAAACATCTTCGCTCCCGATGAAGCCGGCTCGAGTTGAATTCGCGCACCCCAGTTGGCCCCCCCAATCTATTTTGAAAGATTCGCCTTCAATTTATGAGTGCCGCGCCCAATTCAGGATTGACGCCCAATATTAATAAATCGGGGAAAACTAAAGTTTTCTTGATCGTAAATGTGAATGGGGGATCCTCTCGAAAATGCATCGTGAGTCCGGAAATCTCGCACTGTGGCGGGAATAGGTGACTATATCGCCCGATTGTGATATTCCTTGCGCAAAGTCTCCGGCTCACTCCGTGACTATTCAGGATAACTGAAGGCCTTCTTGACAGTACCGGCGTGAACCGGACTGCAAATTGATTTCAATGAATACATTGGGGATTTGTGATGCTTTGCCTTAAATGGTTCTGCCGGGTTCTTGCCACATCTTTTGTAATTTGCTGCCTTCCGGTATTTTCCCTGTTATGGGCCGACGAGCCCCCGTCAATCATCATTGCCCAAACCTATTTCGGTTTTGGGGAACTTTCCGAAACGGCGCCTCTCTCCCACGCCTTCATCGTGAAAAACGGCGGTAAAAGCACTCTGAATATCAGGGACGTTAAGCCCAGTTGCGGGTGCACGATTGCCAGATTTGACCGGGTAATCCCTCCCGGCTCGGAGGGAAAAGTTACTTTGGAGGTGAACCTGAAAGGGTTTCAGGGATATGTGAAGAAGACCGCAACCGTTTTGAGCGACGATCCCGCAAATCCTCGCGTGGTCCTGACTCTGGAAGGCGCCGTCAAGCCTCTGATCGAGGTTCGGCCTGAGAAAACGGTCTATTTCCAGGGAATGGCGGGTGACATTGCCGAAAAGACGATCGACTTCGTCACAACATCAAGACCGTTTCACATCCGAAAAACCGAAGACAATCTCGACAAGAAAGCCGGATACAGGCTCACGACGGTTGAGGACGGCAGGCACTACAGGCTTACGGTGTTCAATAACACGCTGCGAGGAAATTACAGGGGGTCGATCACTCTGCATACCGATTTCGATGAGAAGCCCGAACTTACTGTTTGGATTAACGCCTTTATCGAAGGCGAAATCGCAGTCAGGCCAAAAGTGCTCGTTGTTGGACAACTGTCACCCGACCAGGGAGTGATTTCCGGGAAAATTCTGGTGGTTGACAATAAAAAGAAGGCCTTCAAAATCGTAAAGTGCACATACGACAAACGGCTTATCAATGTGACACAGACGTCATTGTCCAATGAATCCGGATTTAGCCTGGAAGTGAAACCCGAAATGCAGAACATTCCCCTTGGCAGCCGCATTCAGACGCCTTTGACCGTTGAAACCGATGAGACTTCGGAAGGAAAGCTGGAAGTGCAGATCCAGGCAATTAATCTGGGCGGTTCGCCCGGATGACGGATTTTGTTCTGCTGAATGCTGTTTGGCAATAGCTCAACGTTTTTATTGAAGCTTCGGATAATCTTCCTTATAATTGCGGGCAATTGTTTCGGGCGCTGTGTTTTCGAGGGAAACACGGCCTCCGAAGTTGATCTTTTGTAATTAAACCGGATTAATCCTTTAGGGGAGTTCTGCCTTCAAGGGAGACTCCCTTTTTTGCTTCGGCAAAGGACGGTAAATGTAAATGCTTGAAATGACGGATAAAATGTCATTCAGGGCCTTATTTTGGGCCGCACTTCCAATCGTTGCCATGCTTTGCGCCGATTTCGTCTGGGCGGCTCCAAACTCGGCGGTGCCCGAGCAGCCCGAAAAGCGCGCCGCGCTGGTCATCGGTAATTCCGCCTATGCATCGGGACCTCTTCGAAACCCTGTCAACGATGCGCGCGCTGTCTCAAAAGCACTTGAAAGCCTTTCTTTCGAGGTCACCCTGAAGGAAAATCTGGACCAGAAGCAGATGAAGCGTGAAATCCAGTCGTTCGGGGAAAAGCTCCGGAAGGGGGGGGTCGGCCTTTTCTATTTTGCGGGCCACGGAATTCAGGTGAATGGGCATAACTATCTTCTCCCGGTCGGTGCGGCTATCGATCATGAAAAGCAGGTTGAATATGAAGCGGTCGATATGGGTGCGGTGTTGAGCGAAATGGATTTCGCTCATAACCGGATGAATATCGTCATCATCGATGCGTGCCGGGACAATCCTTTCGCCCGAAGTTTCCGGTCCGCATCCCAAGGGCTTGCATCCGTTGATGCTCCCACCGGCACGGTGATAGCTTATGCCACTGCTCCGGGTTCGGTGGCTAATGACGGCCAGGGAGAAAATGGTATCTACACGGGTGAATTGGTGAGGGCAATGGTTAAGCCGGGGCTCAAGATTGAAGACGTCTTTAAGCAGGTTCGATCGGCAGTGCGCGAGGCAACGGAGGGCAGACAGACCCCCTGGGAATCTTCCTCCCTGGAAGGAGATTTCTATTTTCTTCCCCCTCTGTCCCGTACCCCCGCACAGATCGCCTCCATCCCGCCTCGGCAAAATCTTGCCGGAGCCTCGGAGCGTTCGGCTTCCGGATCGTCTGAAGAAGCCGCCTCAAGGGGGGATAAGTCAATCAGGAGCATCAAAACCTGGAAGGAGCCCGTTACGGGTCTTGTGTTCGTATGGGTGCCCGGCGGGTGTTTCCTCATGGGCAGCCCCAAGAGCGAAAAAGACCGTTCGGAAGATGAAGGGCCGGTGCACGAAGTGTGCGTCGATGGATTCTGGATGAGCAAAACGGTAGTGACTAACGGACAGTTCAGACAGTTTCAGAAGGATCACGACAGCAAGGCCTATGTTGGCCATTCGCTGAATGGAGACAGCCAGCCTGCGGTATTCGTGAACTGGAGGGACGCCAACAACTTCTCGCAGTGGCTCACCGGTCAAAACGGAGGACAGTACAATTTCCGGCTTCCTACCGAAGCGGAGTGGGAATACACTTGCAGGGCCGGTTCCGAAGCGTCGCGATACTGGGGCGAAGACAGCGCCAGGGCGTGTATTTACGAAAATGTTGCCGACTACACGGCGGAAAAACAGCTAGGCCTCAAGTCGGTTCACGAATGCGATGACGGCTATGCGGCCACTGCGCCGGTCGGTTCTTTCCAGCCGAACGCCTTTGGTTTTTACGATATGTTGGGCAACGTCCTTCAATGGTGTTCGGACGTATATGGAGTGGATTCGTATGTGCGGCACGACAGGAACAATCCGCAAAATGCGGACGAAAGCCTGGGGCAGAGTCGTGTGATACGAGGAGGTTGCTGGCATGGTTCGGCGAACACCACCCGGTGCGCAGTTCGCCGGAGCGGTCTGCCTGACGGCATGAACGACGACCTGGGATTCCGCGTAGTGCGCGAGCCTTGAACGGTCGGCTTCGATGCGCTTCATTCTTCGTGAAGCGGTCCGGACCGGTCTTTCTTGATTGGCGCGCCGCCTGGAGCGTTGGATGCCGAGGTTACGCCTATCTGTTTTGCGTGCTGTCGTTTTCGGGGAGCCGAAGGGAATAGAAATTTTAACCGGGAGGCGGATATGAAAGTTGTCGGATTCAATGGAAGCCCAAGAAAAGACAGTAATACAGCCATTCTGATCAAATATGTCTTCGGGGAATTGAAAAAAGAAGGCATCAAAACAGAAATGGTTCAACTCTCCGGTAAGGAAATCAAAGGTTGCAAGGCATGCTACAAGTGCTTCACCAACCGAGACAGTCATTGCGCAGTCGACAACGACTATTTGAATGAATGCATAGATAAGATGCTTGAAGCGGACGGCATAATCTTGGGCTCACCCACCTATTTTAGCGATGTCACCGCCGAGATGAAGGCGCTCATCGATCGGGCCGGCCTGGTGGCCAAAGCGAATGCTGATATGTTCAAGCGCAAGGTCGGGGCCGGGGTTTTGGCCGTGCGCCGTGGCGGGTCAACCCATGCATTCGATTCCATTAACCATTTTTTTCTGATCAGTCAGATGATCGTTCCAGGGTCGATTTACTGGAACATGGGATTCGGGTTGGATAAGGGTGACGTGGAAAAAGACGACGAAGGCATCCGGACGATGAAGACCCTGGGCGCCAATATGGCCTGGCTGCTGCACCGGATTAATTCGTAGATGAAATATCACGGGCGGGGGGCTGCTCAATGCCCAGCCCGGTCTGGGACAAACGAATGAAATTCATGAAACTGGTTTTCTTGTGGGCCGTTCCTGTTGTGTTCTTGTTGCAGCCGGCTTCAATTCCCGGCAACTCAGGGGATATATCTCTGGCGGCCGATACTAATGCTCGAGAAGTTTCTCGCGAACCGGAAGTGGATTTCCGCTGGGCATTTGCAGCCCTGTCGATACAGGATGGAAAGAACAGCATGCTGCCGGTGACGCAGGATATGGTCCTCCAGTCCGGCGACCAGATTAAAATGATGGTCGAACTGCAGCGGAGATGTTTCGTGTACCTTTTTCATCAGGACGGAGCTGACGATATCAAGCTGCTGTTTCCCTATGCGCTCCAGCAATTTGATGGGGACTACCAGCCCAACCGCAGATATTATATCCCGAGGGGAGAAGCATGGTTCAAGCTGGACCGGAATCGGGGGCGGGAAATATTCTATTTGATAGGTTCCTCTAAACGTTTGGACGAACTGGAAAAGGCATATCTGCGTTACGATTCCGCCGAAAACTCGCTGAAGGCGGAGGCAGCCGGGGCGCTTCTTGATCGGATACGGGACCTGAGGCGTGAACACCGCGAACTTACTTCTCCGGCCGAACGGCCTGTTCCTATTGGAGGAGCCCTGAGAAGCGTCGAGAAAGTGGCAGATCCGAAGCAGTTCGACATCGCCGCTCTTGCTGACGAAATCCTATCGACCGGCTTTGTGGCCAGGACCTATTCAATTGAGCACAAGTGACCGGAAGCTGAGCCGTATTTATCTTTTTTCGGCTCTGGCTGCATTGAGTCTGGTCCAGTTCCTTTCCCACCTGTTCCCGGGACCGTTCGAAACCTGGAATTCACAGGTCTTTGACAGTTTCTTTCACATCCGTTCCTCGATCAGCTCATTCCGCCCGCCTTACGACGGGACCGTAGTCCACATAGATCTCAACGATACCGCGATCCAGAAGCTTAAAACCTATTACCTGACCCGATCCCAGTACGCCCAGGTGATTCGAAATCTTTCCGGCATGCGCACTGCGGCCCAGGCATACGATCTGATCTTTGCAGCCGGGACTAATCAGGCGGACGATCAGTCGATAATAGGGGCTGCGGGGGAGGCCGGAAATGTTTATTTTGGCATGGCAATGGGTTTGGAGCTTCCGGGCGAGGTGCGCCCCGAACGGGTCGCTCCGGAAATCAGGCAATATCTGGACAGGACAAAATGGAACATCAAGGTTGAGGGCGACTCAAAGGGCCTCTACACTGGAACAAGGCCTCTAATAACGTTTCCACCCCTTGCGGAAGCCTCCAGGGGGATAGGGTTTCTCAGTCTCAAGGCCGACCGGGATGGAGTGATTCGCCGTGTTCCTCTGCTCGTCCGGTGGGAAGGAGGATTTTATCCGAGTCTGCCTTTCCGCCTTGTTTGCGATTACCTCGGTGCGGGACCTGAAAAGATTACAATCAAGCCTGGCGGCTATATTCGGATAGCCGGCGCCAGGGTGCACGGAAAACAGCCTCAGGACCTCTTCATACCAATCGACGAGACGGGCTCGATGATAATTAATTTTATCGGGCCGTGGGGTGAGATGCGGCATTACAATTTCGAGCAGATCCTTTCCGCATCCGGCGATCGGGATGAATTCCAGATGTGGACCGAAGAGCTTTCGGGCAAAATCGCCGTGGTCTCGGACGTCTCTACTGGAGCTACCGACCTCGGGGCTGTCCCGGTGGATATTGTCTTTCCACTGAGCGGTCTGCACGCAAATGTGATTCAGACGATCCTCTCGGGGGCCTTTTTATCCGAGGTGGGCCGATTCGGCATGTTGACGATTGAATTGGGCATGGTTGCAGCCATTCTCATTCTGTCTCTCCGTTTGCCCCCTGTCTTCTTCACCGTCGGGGCGGCGCTGCTCATTGTCAGCTACTTGGGGGCGGCCCTTGCCGCCTTCCTTGAGCGAGGGCTCATGCTGAATACGGTCCGCCCGACAATTTCAGCCGCCGCCGCGGCTTTACTCACTATGATTTTCCGATATCTTCATGATTCCAGGGAAAAAGATGCTCTGAGGAGGTCTTTCGAGTCGTATTTCCCGCCATCGGTTGTAAAAAGAATCCTGGCCGATCCGGCCATGATCAGCAGAGGGCAGAGAAAAGAATTGACGATCCTCTTCAGCGACATCAAAGACTTTACTGCATACTCGTCCGCTTTTTCGCCCGATCAGATCCGCGGCTTTTTGAACGATTATTTCGAGACCATGGGGGACGTTGTTTTTGATTTCAATGGTACCATCGATAAGTATATCGGGGACGGTTTGATGGTTTTTTTCGGAGACCCCGAACCGGCGCCGGACCATGCGCTTAGATCTGTCCGTGCGGCTGTGGAGATGCAAAAGAAGGCACAGGAGCTGAGTGAAAGGTGGGCGGGACAGGGTGGTTTCCCGGTTCGCATTCGGATCGGAATCAACACGGGAGAAGTCGTCGTTGGGAATATGGGGTCTTCTCGAAGATTGTCATACACTGTGCTCGGATCAGCGGTAAATCTGGCAAAGAGGCTGGAGTCGAGTTCGCCGGTAGGTGGTATTCTGATATCCCAGAGAACCTGCGACCTCGTTGCGCCTTTTATTCCCACCCGGCTTTTCGGTGAAATCCAGGTCAAGGGACTCGATGTCCCGGTTCGTGCCTATGAGGTCATCGTTCAATGAATGAGAATCGGCGTCTAGCTTAGCGGCATCGTTCGTGAGGAAGAAGAAATAGTATTCCCGTGGTCATTTTCCATTAAAGGCTTTTCGCGGTGCTTCCGATTCTTCTATAGCCGGAAACTCGGTCAGGAGGGCCTAAGTAGTCAGTCGGTGCTTACCTTTGGTCGTCTATGACTAATTGATTTACCGGAAGAAAGGGCAGGATTCGGATTCAAATGAATTCACATGGCTCGAGGCGATGTGTTTGGCAAGGCGGATACGTACGCAGGGTTGGCCTGTCCGTCCGGATTTTGGCAACCACGGCCCTGTTTCTGATTGTCGGCAGCGCCGGAGGCTGTCTGGGAACCCAACTGGGGGCGGGTTCGACCCGGCCGGTCGACACGAAAATGGACGTGTTTGTCCGTTCCCAAATCGAACGGCACATGATGGACAAGATTTGCATTTTGCCTTTCAGCGCACCGCCCGATTATGCGGATGTTGCGCTGGCTCTTACTTCCGCATTTCAGACCAAGCTTACCCAGAGGCGTCCTTTTCGTGAGGCCGTGATGCTGCGAGACCCGGTCAACTCCGATACGGAAGCGCTGTGGTTCGCCAGAAGCGAGGGGTGTGAGCTGGCCATGGTCCCCGTGCTCATATTTATGAATGATGGTACCGGGGCATTGCCTACAAAGCTTGAAATCCGTATCCGGATACTGGACAGCCGCACCGCCAAGGTCCTCTGGGACGTAAGGCAGTATGCTCAGTCCGAACCGGGTGCCGATTTGGATCTGGCCTGGTATACGATCGGCGGGATGCCGGCGAGGAGATGCAGGGCGATGGGCGATCTGCTGGCGGATCAATTCGCGGACTCCCTGGTCCCGCCGCCGCAGGATTGAGCAAAGGTTTTTAATGGATTGTGATGAACTGATTAGTTTAAAGATGAGCTTCATCGGATTTGCATCATAAGAAAAATGTGTCCTCTTTCACCGCGCGACGGAAGAGCTTAAGGGCATTCTATTTAATGGCAAGGCTCGGTGCCTTGTGATAAAGTGAAGACGATGACATCACAAATCGAAACGGCCGTGCAGGTTCTCGTGGCCGATGACGATGAAGTTTTCCTGGAAATTTTGGCTGAAACGGTCGAAGAAACGGGAGCGGCGGTCGAGCTTGCTACCGACGGCCTGTCCGCTCTTGAGAAATTATCGGTCGATAATTTTGATATTCTTATTTCGGACCTGAACATGCCGCGGATGGACGGTTTGACCCTGCTGAGGCAGGTCAGAACCGTCTATCCGCACATTCTGAGCATTCTGATAACCGGATTCGGGAGCCTGGAATCGGCTATCCAAGCCCTGCGGCTCGGGGCCTATGATTATATACAGAAACCCTTCATGGTGGAACAGGTTGCCGTAACCATCCGCAATGCCGTCGACCGGGTCAAAACCTATAAAGAAAAGGCTGCCCTGATCCGGGAGATAGAAGAGTTGCACAGAAAGGTCTACGCCCTTGAAGGGAAGCGTTATACGGTATGCAAGGTTTTCGATAGCTCGGGCAATTTGATGAGCGGTCCTTTATTGGCTGATCTTCCGGGATTCCGGCCTGATGCCTTTCTGGAAAAACCGCAGGGAAACCCGAACAGGGCGATTGTTTCCCTGGAAGCACTCAAAGGGCTTAGGCGTGAAGGCATAATTTCTGACTCGGAACTCAATAGATTGAAGAAACTGATTATTAATAAGATAGAGTCGGGCAGGTCATGAAGATTCTGATCGTGGAAGACGATGTGATGCTCGGTGAGCTTCTGCAGGAATGTCTGCAGCGTCTGAGACACGAGCAAGTGAGGGTCTGCCTGACCGGACAGGAAGCCTTTAATGTCATTGACGAGGAGGCATTCGATTGCGCGTTCGTGGACCTGCGCCTGCCGGATGTCGATGGGCTTTGGCTTCTGACAAAGATCAAACAGCGCGACCACGGCCTTCCGGTCGTCATGATGAGCGGTTTTCCGACCATGGATCATACCATCGAGGCCATGAGGAAAGGCGCCTCCGATTTCCTTACCAAACCGTTTACGCTCCAGGACGTCGCCCTGACGCTGGAGCGCATCATCAAGGAAAAACAACTCCTGCTGCACAATCTTAGCCTTCAACTTGAAATCCAGGCTCGCAAGGAACTCGAACAGGTGAACAGGCAGTTGGAAAGCAGGGTGAACGAGCAGACCCGGCTGTTTCATATCTCCAGGCAGATGGACGAAATTCGCTCCAGCGAGGAACTCTACCCTCGAATCGTGCAACTCGCCTCGACTCTCGAATCAGTTGAAAAGGTGGGTTTCTTCCTCGTGCCGCAGGACGGGACCAACCTTGTGAGTATGGCCTCCTGCGGATGGAACCAGGACGATTGCCAGCCCCAAAAGATGGGTTTGTCGGAGGACCGGATACGGGAATTGCTGGGAAACGGTGCAAGTCATGCGGTGATCAACCCCGGCGAAATTCAGGCATCCGTTGAGAACACTCAATCGGTAAACAACTTGCTTTCCTGTTGGCCGATGCGTATCAGGGGAGAGCCATTCGGTTTGCTGGTAGCGTTTCACAACAACTCCAGCGCCTCAATACCCGTTGAAGAATCAAGACTTATCGATTTCCTGATCAGGAAAGCGTCTTTGGCCGTCGAGAATATGGCGCTCTATGAGAGTCTTATCAGCAACTTCTACGGGATCCTCAAATCGCTGGTCAATGCCCTGGAAGCCAAAGATCTCTATACAGGAAAACATTCCGAAAGAGTGACCCGTTTGGCGACCGAGGTGGCAAAATTCCTGGGCTGCTCCGGGGCTCAAATAGAGTCCATGCAGACGGTGAGCTATCTTCACGATATCGGCAAGATAGGGGTTCGCGACAGCATTTTGAGTAAACCGGGGCCACTGACGGAGGCCGAATACGAAATTGTAAAAAAACACCCCGCGATAGGGGATTCAATAGTTTCTGAGCTGGGGCTGAGCCCGGAGGAAAGGTCGATAATCAGGCATCATCATGAGAGGTGGGATGGGGCAGGCTATCCCGATGGCCTCGCCGGCGAAGAGATTCCACTGCTGGCCAGAATAGTGAGCGTGGTTGATGCGTTCGACGCAATGACCACACAACGGGCCTATCGGCAGGCAATGTCGCGCGAGGATTCCATCGCAGAACTACTCAGAAACCGAGGCAAGCAATTCGATCCCTCCGCGCTTGACGCATTCCTTGAAGTCATCAACAGGACTGTGACCAGAGAATAGGTTGAGCACAAGCTGATAATATGGATGTGGAAAAATCATCTAAAACCGAAGCGCAGATGATCGCGCAATGTGTAAAGACTTTGCACGAAAAAGACCGGCTGAGCTACTCGGGCAAATTCGTCCAGGGTTTTGTGCACAATGCAAACGGCCCTCTCCAGAACCTTACTATGCTTACCGAAATGCTGGGAACGGGCATTGAGGTCCAGGACCGCCTTTTCAGAAGCAATTCCGGCGAAGACGGAAAGTGGTCCGAAGTGATGGCCAAGCAGCAAAAACGGTTGGCCCAGATGCGGGAACAGATAAATAACCTGGCCGGAGACTTGCGTGAATTCATGCAGTTGTATGAAATCGAGCGATACGGGACGGAAATAGACATCAACATTCTTGTCTCAAGGATGGCCAAAGTTTTCCGATCTGACCTTTTCTTCAAGCATCAGGTTAAGTCGGAGCTGCGTCTGGCAAAAAATCTGCCCCACATAAAAGCATTAGGTCGAGATATGGTCCCGGCCGTTTTCCACCTGTTCCATAATGCGGTTGTTGCCCTCAAAGGATCTTCTGTAAAGGAGTTGAGTGTCGAGACAAGCATGCAGGACGGGTGCCTGATCTTAAATATAATTGACTCAGGTTGCGGGTTTGGGGATCTGGATAATACAGACGTTCTTTTTGAGCTGTTTGAGTCGAGATGGAAAGATTCTGAAGATGACACTTCTTCCAGAGACCTGCACCTGGGATTTGGACTTTATGCGGCAAGGCAGTTGCTGCTCCCCTACGGGTTTACGGTGACCCTTGAAAAAAGGACCCCGGGGACCTCGGCCGTCATCCGCATGCCGCTTGAAACCAAACCGGCATAAAATTCCATTCTCCGGAAATTCTTTCCTGACATTCCTTTTGAAGCCGAATTCGGTTTTGAGACTGGTCAAAGATTTGCCTGTGTAAAGTGTTGATGCAAACCGCAGGTGCCTTGGATCCATTAATTTTTGACCTGTCCCGCTTGATTGGCAAAGTATTTGCTTAAAATGTTTTCGGTTTCAAATTCTAATATCCGGCGAAGGGGAGGTGGGACGGGTCTTATGAAAGTGGATGAAATCCTGAAACAACAGGCCGTGCAGGAAACTCAACAGGCAACAGGGCGGCAAGGTGCCGGTTCGAATGAGGATTTTGCTCTGCTCCTTCAAAACGAAATCACAGGAGCGGGCACATCGGCTGTTTCGGAAAGTTCCGTTTCCGGGGTTGACAATCTGTCCAGCGCCTTCGGTATTCTTCAATCGTCCATTTCGAACTTGACACAGTCTCCCGAATTGCAACAGGCCGTCACCGCTGTAGACGGCGCCGTGGCGCAGCTCGGTTCCTTGAGCGATGCCCTCCAGCAAGACAAATCTCCAAAAGAGATCGACGCTCTGATTGAGCAGATCCAAGAGCAGGCTGCCGGTCTGGACGAAAAACTGGGCGGACTTCCCTCGGATCATCAGCTAAGAGATCTGGCAGAAGAGTTTAAAGTGACCGCTTATATGGAATCGGTAAAATGGAAACGGGGCGATTACGTCTAATACTGGGAAAGGACAAAAATGAAGGGAACGGCTTTCTTCTTCATCATTCTAGCTTCGGCGCTGCTGGTTTTTGGCGTGCGCATGGGTTTGGCATCCGATTCGACAGTCGAAAGATCCTTGAAAACTCAAGGCCCACAGGGACAGACCGTTTCCGGTTCCCAAATGCTTCTTGCTGATCGTATCGATACTGATAACGAGATCGTCCTTGGCACCGACCAAAGATTTCTACAGACGTTGACCGATCAGGAAAAGACTGAAAAGGAGAATGAAAGAAGATCGTGGCAGATGCTGCAAAATATGAACTTATATCAGCCCACCAAGAAACCTCAAAATTCCCAGCAGCAATCGGGTACGTCCACTCAACAATGAGGCCTGCATACCCGTAGGGCATTTTCCACGCGATACTCAATTTTTCCATCAAAGAAACCCCACGCCATGTGTGGGGTTTCTTACTTATCCGCTGAGATATTAAACCGTGAGGCGCTCGCACACCTTGAAAAACCGCCTTTCTTTTCTTATCGTGAGATCTTGAATATAAATCTGAGGATTGACTCTCATGCCGCCAAATAATCCGGAAGGCAATGCCTTCGATTGGTCTCAATGGATCGAATCACTTGGGAGCTTTTATCTTTCGGCCGCCAAGAGCTGGCAGGCGGTATTCTCTGCGCTGGCCGGTAGTTCTGTTTTCGAGGAGTACGTTCGGGCCTCGCTTTCAATGTGGAGGGCGTTTCAGTGGCCCTCGGCCGGCATGCAGGATTTTGCGGCAAAGGCGTCCCCGCAGCCGTCCTTCGATATGTTCCAGGCGATGATGCGGGTGATGGACCATGGGGGGCTGAGCAAGGATATGTCAAAGTGGCTGCCGTTTGGTGGAGCCGGGGCGGACTCCGGCTTTGAGAAGCTTCAGCATGAGATGTTGAAGGTTTGGGCTGAGTTTTATGAAAAGGCGATTCGACCGTCGCTGAAGGTTCCTCAAGTAGGGCTCACGCGCGTTTTTCAGGAAAAAATCAACCGCTTTACCGACAAGTTCAACAAATACCAGGCAGCAGTTTCGGAATTTCAAATGTTGCTTTCGGTTCCTATGGAAAAGTCATTTGTAACGATGAGAGAGGAGCTGGACAGACTCAAGGAAAAAGACGAGTTATCGGAGGATCATAAGGTCTACTACGGAATATGGATCAAAGTCCTGGAAAATCATTATATGTCGCTCTTTAGATCGGCTGAGTACCGTGAAGCTCTCTCCAGGCTGATAAATGAAACGGCTGCTTTGAGAATAACGGGCAACGAGGTCTTGACCGATTTGCTCCAATTCCTTCCGATTCCCACCAACAAGGATATGGATGAAGTTTACAGGGAACTCTACGTGCTGAAGAAACAGGCCGGAGATGCCGCTAAAAGAATCAATGCAGTGGAATCCGCACTGGCCAAAGGATAACTGATGAATCCCATGGGAGTGCCTTTGAACGAAATATGGACCAAGTGGCTCGAAGGCATTGAGAAGTCCCGGGAACGTATCTTAAAGTCCCGGGAAGTGCTGCTCGGTGCGCTCGATACCGATATCGGCAAAACCCCTTACGAGGTTGTCTACCAGGAAGACCGCATCAGGCTTAAGTATTATCGTTCTTCGGCAGACCGGCAGGTTGAGACGCCGCTGCTGATGGTCTACGCGCTGATAAATCGAGAGACTATGCTGGATCTTCAACCCGGAAGGAGCGTCGTTAGGAATTTCCTTAATGAGGGGATCGATGTTTACATGATCGATTGGGGCTACCCCACTCGAAAGGATCGTTTTCTGACCATCGACGATCATGTGAATGGATACCTGAACAACGTAGTCGAATTCATACGGGGCCGGCACGGTATCCCTAAGATCAACCTGATGGGAATATGCATGGGGGGAACTTTTGCGATCATCTATTCGGCCCTTCACCCCGAAAAGATAAAAAACCTCGTTACTACAGTGACCCCAAGCAGTTTTGACACCGACCAGGGACTTTTACACATCTGGACGAAGGGAATCGACCTGGGCGGGATAATCAAGGCGTATGGGAATATGCCGGGAGATCTGTTGAACCTGGGCTTTCTCCTTCTCAACCCGGCCCGGCTGGTTATCGATAAGTACATCGGGTTTTTTGAAAATATCGACAATAAGGATTTTATCGAGAATTTCGTGCGCATGGAAAAGTGGATTTTCGACAGTCCCGATGTGCCTGGGGAAACCATCCGGCAGTTTATCGAAGACTGCTACCAGAAGAACCTGTTGATTCAAAGTAAAATGGAAGTGGGAGGAAGAAGGGTCGAACTAAAAAGTGTCACCATGCCGCTGCTGAATATATACGGCAAGTACGACCATCTCGTTCCGCCCGGTGCTTGCGACCAGCTTACGAGTAAGGTGGGCAGCCGGGATACGGAGGACGTTTGTTTGGAAACCGGCCATATCGGAATTTACGTCAGTTCCAAATACCAGCGTCAATTTACGCCCAAGATCGTCCAGTGGCTGAAGCAAAGGGATGGGACTTCGGAGACCGGCCGTGGGACCCCTGAAGAGGCATTCCCCGCAGGCGAAACGACCAAAGCGATGCAAGTACCGGAAAGCCGGCCCGGGCGAAAAACTCAGGGCCGCAAATCAGCAGGCCACAGAGCAAAAGGAAAAACCGTTCCACTAACTCCGGTTTCCTAAGACCCGGAACCCCGGTTCGGTAAATAGCGAAAAGCAGTTGAGTTCTGTTACCGCCGCTCGTCGTTTATTCCGGGATGCTAAGCGAATCCTCTATGGTTACCTCGAGTTCGGCCAGAACGATTTCTTTGATAGCCATTGCGTGCACCTCCGGCAAAGTCGCCATAACGAGCGTTGGGTCAGGTCTGAGGCTGTAGCCCATCTTTGCGCACGCATGGTCTGCAACGCGAACGGCCATCAGCAGCGTATCTCCGTGATCGAATTCCTCATCGTGATGATGCTTTACCACGTTGCAGTAAACGGGTGGAATGCTCCATTCGTTCATGAGCATGAATCCCTGCTCGACGTGCATGGAATCCAGTATTTCCAGAATGAATGCTTCCGAAAGTGAGATATCCTGGTCTTCGGCCCTGATAGTTTCGAAAACCCTGAGCAGAAGCAGCTTTCCGATATCATGGAAAAGACCTGCGAGGAACCCTTCGTCCGATATCTCGGGATATCCGGTTCTGCGCAGCAGCCATTGTGTGCCTCTGGCCGTGGCCAGCGCATGTTGCCACAGCACTTGAAGGTGCCTGCTCAAAACGGGATCGCGCGAAACATAGTAGTTCTTCTGACTACCTGCAACCAGACAGTTATACACCTGGTTGACTCCAAGCCGCATGATCGCCTCTCTGATGGTGCGCACCCTGTTTAAACCGGCAAAGAACGCAGAATTGGCAAGCTTGAGCATCTGGCTGGCCAAAGCCTGGTCCTTTGCGATGACCGCTGCTATGTCGGAGATCGAACTTCTCTCGTCGGCCATCTTCTCGTGCAGTTCCTGGGCCACGCTCGGGAACACCGGAAGGTTCAGCGATTCGGAAACAGCGTGTTCCTCAATGATGTCCAACAATGAAATATTATCTGTATACATGATCACTGCTCTGTGCCCAAAAGGCGTTTGAGTTCTAGGACCGGTCGGGGTTTGCCTACACGCGGAAGAGACCTGAACACCTCCTGAATAGTGGTCACTCCGTTTGCCGCTTTTACAAGCCCGTCTTCCAAAAGGGTTACGAAACCTGACGTTTCTGTACTGATTTTTCTTATGTCGTAAGATGTCTTCTTATTAAGGATGGCGTCCTTTACGGGTTCGTTCAAGACCAGCAGTTCGAAGATGCCTGTTCGCCCTCTGTACCCGGTGAATCGGCATTCGGGACAACCCCGCCCCGCTTTGAAGTCGACCTCTTTTATATCGTTCGGCGTGTATCCGAGGTGGTGGAGGTCCGCCGGTTGAGGGATGTAGGTTTCCGCGCAGTTGCAGCACACTTTCCGCAGAAGCCTTTGAGCCAGCACACATACTACCGTGGAGGAGATCAGAAAAGCCTCTATGTTCATGTTGAGCAGACGGATAAGGCCTCCGATGCTGTCCTCGGTATGGAACGTGCTCAACACCTTGTGGCCCGTCAAGGAAGCTTGGATGCATGTTTCCGCGGAAAAACGGTCGCGTATTTCCCCGATCACGATAATATCGGGGTCCTGCCTGACCGCGTGCCTGAGACTCTCCTCGAATGTCAGGTCTATTTTGGGGTCTATTGAACATTGAGCGACACCGTCAATCAGGTGCTCAACCGGGTCCTCAACCGTTATTATGCTGGTATTCACATTTTCGAGGTGGTTTATGGCGCTGTAAAGGGTAGTTGTCTTTCCCGACCTGGTCGGGCCCGTTACAAGGATAACGCCGCTCGGGATATCGAGTGCTTCGTATTTGAACCTTTCGAGCATTTTGGGATAGAGGCCGATCTCGGTCAGGCTAAGGAGCAGCCCTTTTCTCCCCAGGAGCTTGAGGACGATTTTCTCTCCCCAAACGGTCACGTAGAAAGACACTCGGATGTCCAGAGAATTCCCGGTCCGAGGGTCTTCATACTCTATCCTGCCGTCCTGGTGCCGCTTCCTTTCAGCGATGTCGGTCTTCGACATAACCTTGAGCCTGCTGACTATCGGCGGGCCCATTTGAAGAGCTATATCCTTATGATGGATCAGGACCCCGTCGAGGCGAAACCGTACCCTGATTCTGTCCCTCATAGGCTCGATGTGAATGTCGCTGGCATTGATTCTGGCCGCTTCCTCGATCAGAGCGTTCACTACTCCGACAATAGATTTCTCGTCGGTTTGGATCATTTCGCCGAGAGGCTGGTCACGCTCGAGGATGCTCACTATTTCACACAAATCGGATTTCGAACATAGAACCTGCCTGAATTTGCCGAAAATCTTCTCGGCCGCCTCGATACTCTCGTGATTCATCGGATCGACGAATGCTACCGTTACTTTCCCGTCGGTGCGACTGAAGGGCAGAAATTGATGAAGAGCATACCAGTTTGGCGGGATCTTTCGAAGCAGATGGGCATCCAGCCGTGAGATTTCAAGGTCATAATAGGGAAGCCCCAACTGATAGGAAAGCACCTCCAGGAGATCCTGCTCGCCTATGATGCCGCTTTCGATCAGCACTTCACCGATCGTCTTCTTCGCGACAGATTCTTCCTGCTTGTGGATTGCCTTCTCGAGGTCATCTTCGGTAATCAGCCCGAGCTCGACCAGGAGCGCTCCGATTTTGAGATTTATCTTGCTTTCAGACAATGTGTCCTGAAGTTGCTCGGGAGTAACGTACTTAAGCTCCTGCAGGACCTGGGTAAGTGTTTTATCGTTTGTTAGCTTGGACTGGACTCTTTTGGCATATCTCAATTTCTCCTCATCGAGATATCCCTTCTTGATCAGCATCTCATAGATTACCCCGACATGTTCCTGTGTGCTGGACGCAGGGTCGGCCGTATTCACCTGCATGCTGGGATGCTCCGCCTTGGCAAATTTCACATCTTCCTGGTTCTCCACTTTGGTGTCCCCTCGACTGATTGCAAACCGGTTTCCGCGACATTCTCAAAGTTAAAATCGGAACCTTCAGCAAAAGACTTTAGAACTTCGGTTACAAATCTGCTCTCCTGACCGGGAAGACTTGTTTTTCCTGGGCAATCCCGTCTAAAATATTGCCTGTCGCCGGTAGTGAGGCCTGGAATCCGGTTCCTGTCGGCGATTTGACGGGGCAGGGCGGCGCCCTCAACCATGCAACCGTCTAATGCATTCGCAAGCGCAATCAAAGCAGGCAAAGATATCCGTGACCGGTTGCAAATAGTGGAATTTACGGCATAGCGTATGTTTAAAGACAAAAAAGTAATCGTGGTCATGCCGGCTTATAACGCCGAAAATACGTTGCTGCAGACCCATGCCGAAGTGCTTGCCCAGGATTACGTCGACTTGATCATCGTCGTGGACGATGTAAGCCGGGACAGAACGATCGAGATCGCGAGCAGCCTGGCCAGGACCAAGGTGTACACGCACGAGAATAACCTGGGCTACGGGGGCAACCAGAAGACCTGCTATAAACATGCGCTTGAGGAGGGAGCGGACATCGTTATTATGGTCCATCCCGACTACCAGTACAGTCCAAAACTGATTCCGCCTATCGTTTGGATGATCGGGAGCGGTCTCTACGATTGTGTCCTCGGTTCAAGGATTCTCGGGGGCCATGCCCTCAAGGGCGGCATGCCGATTTGGAAGTACATCGCTAACCGGGCACTCACTTTTGCCGAAAACCTGCTTACCGGCGCAAAGCTTTCGGAGTATCATACCGGATACCGGGGCTTTTCCAGGAGGTTGCTCCAAAAGGTCCCTTTCGGTTTCAATTCGGACGATTTTGTTTTCGACAACCAGATGATCCTTCAGGTCCTCTGGTTTGGATTCGTTGTTGCCGAAGTGTGCTGCCCGACCAGGTATTTTGCCGATGCCTCTTCAATCAACTTTTGGCGAAGCGTAAAATACGGCGCCGGCTGCATCAAAACGGCAGTGGAGTTTCGGCTGGCAAAAATGAAAATTATCAACTCGAACCTATTTCAATTCCCGGAAGATTGATGGAAATATCAGGCGCGAAGCCCAAGCCGGCCAAAATGCTGGAATTCGTTCGGGGCAAGGCGGTAATCAAAGCATCCATTTTGCTTTTTGTGGCTGGGATTGCGATTGGCATTGTCGAGTCCACGCCCCTGAAAGTATGCCTGCAACCCGAACAATTTAAGAAAATACTGAGTGGAGCCGGTTTGATGGGACCGGCGCTGCTTATGATCGCCAGCGCGGTAGGGCCCTGCTTCTTCATTCCCGGAACGGTCTTTGTCGGGATCGGCACGGTTATTTTCGGGCCTGGTCTGAGCTTTGCCTGTGTGTTGCCGGGGTCGCTTGCGGCGGCGACGATCTCTTTTGCAATCGCCCGCCACCTGGGAAGAGATTTTGTCGTTTCCCTGATTGGAGGCAGGCTCAAAAAGTATGACGAATCGATCGGCTGCAATGGCTTCAAGGCGGTTCTCCTCCTCCGGCTGATGTTCGTTCCTTTTGCGCCCATGAACTTCGCAATGGGACTGACCAGGGTCCGTTTTTGGGACTATTTTCTTGCTACCGCCCTGGGTGAGGCGGTAACGGTCCTTGTGGTAACTCTTTCCATCGGCGCACTGAGGGATATCTGGACTGCAGGGGATTGGCGTTTGCTGTTTTCAGCAAAGATGGTCCTGTCTCTTGGATTTCTTTCGGCATTGTTCTTTTCTGTAAACCTGGTGCGGAGCAGGTTCGGAAGAAGACCAACCCGAGCGGTGCGGGCATCGAATGCAAGTGAACGTGACTGAAACGGAAGCTCCGGCTTGAAAGACGGTGATTTCAAGGCCCAACTGCATCGACTCATAGCTCTGGCAGTGCTGGCGGCGGCCGTTGCCGCGGTCGTTATGGTTCGGTTTCAGGCCGCCTCTGTACCGCTGGAGCGCGATGAAGGCGAATGCGCCCTCATGGGCCAGCTTATCCTCGACGGGACGCCTCCCTACCGGGAAGCTTCAAACATGAAGCTTCCCGGCGCCTATTATGCCTACGCGGCAATTCTGGCTGTCTTTGGGCAAACGGCCGCCGGCATACGTATGGGGCTTATGGCGGTCAGCCTGATCTCGGCCGTTGTCCTATACCTGATCGCATTGCCTTTGCTGGGCGCCGCCGGTGCGGCTCTAGCGGGGGCAGCCTTCATTGTTATGTCCGCGGAAAACTCCGTGCTTGGTCTTTTCGCCCATGCGACTCACTTCGTGGTCATGTTCGCACTCTCCGGCACGTGGCTGCTTCTGCAAGGTTCGGAGTCAAGGCATGGAAAGCTTTTCCTTTGGGGGGCGGGGCTCTGCTTTGGGCTGGCCTTTATAATGAAGCAGTCCGGAGCTTTATTCGGACTGTTCGGGTTTACGTGGGTCCTGTTCGAATGTTTGCGACGCCGGCACATCGAATGGAAGCATCTTTTGCTCGATCTGTTCACTTTTGTGGGTGGAGTGATTTTGCCATATGCTTTGCTCCTTGCCGTTCTGGTTCACCAGGGGGTGTTTGGCAGGTTCTGGTTTTGGACTGTTGACTACGCCCGAACATACGCAACACAGGTGAACCTGGAAGAAGGTTTATGGCTTTTCCGCTCCGCAATCACTTCCATTATTCTGAACAATCCGCTCATCTGGTCCATGGCCGCGGTGGGCATGATCGGCATCTGGCTGCTGGCGGCCGGCCGAAAGATTGCGCCTTTTCTGAGCGGGTTTTTTCTTTTTTCATTTCTTGCGGTGTGCCCCGGTCTTTTCTTTCGCCAACATTATTTTGTGCAGATCCTGCCCGCCGTGGCGCTTAGCGCCGGCGCCGCTTTGTGGGCGATTGGAGAGCTTTCGGCCCGATACACCAAAAGGCCGGAGGCCGTACGGTTTGCGGTCCTGGTCTCTGTCGCGCTCTATTTGCTTGCCTGCGTTTACTCGGAGAGGAGTGTTCTTGCCGGATTGACACCGGATCGGGTGAGCAGGTCGATTTACGGTCAGAACCCATTCCCGGAATCGGTAAAAGTGGCCGAGTACCTCAAGGAAAACACAAGTCCCGGCGACCGGATCGCAGTGATGGGGTCTGAACCGCAGATATGCTTCTATGCCCACCGAAAGTCGGCCACGGAGCACATATACATGTACGGGCTGATGGAACCTCAGCCTTTCGCGTTGCGTATGCAGGAAGAAATGATTGCGCAGGTGGAAAGGAGCAATCCGCCGTTTGTTGTGCTCGTTACAGTCTCGACATCGTGGCTTAAGCGGCTCGACTCGAAACAAAAAATATTCTTCTGGATGAAAAGTTACCTTGAAAATTACCGGCCCGTCATGGTCGCCGAAGTTCACTCCGATTACACCCGGTGGCTGATGGATGAAGAGGCTGAATCATTCACCCCGAGGCCTGAGTCGAGTCAGGTGATCGTGTTCAAGCGGAAGAGCGCAGAGTGAAAGGCGCGGTCCGATGTATTCCATGTTAAAGAACAGGCAAATCCTCTTAATCTGTTTTTTCCTCGCCGTTTTCACCTCCCTGGCCTTCCTTCAGCTTGAAGGGTGCGATTTCATTAATTTCGATGATCCTGCGTATGTGTCCGAAAACGTGCACATCCGGAGCGGTCTCACCCTGGGTTCGATTCGATGGGCATTTACAACCGCCTATCAGGCAAACTGGCATCCTTTGACATGGATGTCTCACATGCTGGATATCCAGGTCTTTGGATTGAACCCGCGCTGGCATCACCTGACAAATCTTTTTTTTCACGTCTTAAATACAATTTTGCTCTTCCTCATCTTTTGCCGCATGACGAACGCGCCTTGGAAGAGCGCCTTTGTGGCGGCTTTGTTCGCGATTCACCCTTTGCACGTGGAATCGGTGGCCTGGGTTGCCGAACGCAAGGATGTGCTTTCCACTTTTTTCTGGATGCTTACCATGGGCGCGTATGTCCGTTACGTCGAGCATCCCCGAATCGGAAACTACCTGGCCGTCCCTGCCTGCTTGGTATTGGGGTTGATGGCAAAGCCGATGCTCGTGACCCTTCCCTTCGTATTGATGCTTCTGGATTTCTGGCCCCTGCGGCGGCTGGACAAACCCAATCGCCAGGCCGCTGCGGAAATAAATGATCCGCCACATGGAAACAAAAGAAAAAAGAAATCGGACGGCGTTGGCGGCCTGAAAGGTGCTGCTCAAGCGAAGAAACCGGGAGACCATCCATACCGGTGGGCATCGATCCGGCCCCTGGTCGTTGAAAAAATACCCCTTTTTGTGTTGGCCGCGCTATCCTGCGCCGCAACCTACGCCGCCCAGGCCAAAGGCGGAGCGGTGAAATCGCTCCAATCATTTCCACTGGACGCCCGCATCTCCAATGCCCTGGTTTCGTACCTCATCTATATCGGGAAAACGATCTGGCCGGGCGATCTGGCCGTGTATTATCCTCATCCCGGTTTTTTGCCGGCGTGGCTGGTCCTGGGAGCAGCCACGCTGCTTGGCGCTGCAACTGCGGCGGTTATTTGGATGGCGAAAAGATCTCCATATCTGGCAACCGGGTGGCTGTGGTTTGCGGTGACGCTCCTGCCCGTGATAGGGATGGTGCAGGTCGGCAACCAGGGCATGGCTGACCGCTATACCTATATTCCTCTCATCGGCCTGTTCATTCTGGCCGTATGGGGAATCCCCGAGATTGTCGGGAAATGGCAATATCGAAAAGAGGCGCTTTTTGCGCTCTCGGCAGTGATTCTTCCATCCCTTTTCGCCGTTACCTGGGTGCAAACCGGGTACTGGCAAAACAGCATCAGATTATACAATCATGCTCTCAAGGCCAACAGCTCCAACGACGTTGTCAGATATAACCTGGGACTTGCCTATGCAAAAATTGGAGACCTCAGGCAGGCAATTGAAAATTATGATCGGGCTGTCGAAATAAATCCCGGATATCTGGATGTATATGTCAGCAGGGGCATTGTCTATGACGAGCTTCGCGCCTACCCCAGGGCGATTGAGGACTTCGACATGGCAGTGAAGATCGACTCCCAATGCGCATACGCTTTCAACGACCGGGGCGCTGCCTATGCAAAGCTTGGGAAAGGGGCTCAGGCCATAGAAGATTACGGCCGGGCCATCAGTGTCAATCCTGAGTACGCTGAAGCTCATTATAACCGTGGCATTCTCTACCAGTTGGCGGGCAACCTGAGACAGGCAATCGAGGATTATGACCGGGCCATAGCAATCAACCCTGAATATGCGGAGGCATACGGGAACCGTGGCGCCGCCTATCACACCCTGGGAAATTACGGGCAGGCGTTGTCCGATTACGGCAATACCATCCGGATCAATCCTGAACGTGCCGAACCGTATTATAACCGGGGTGTTGTCTATGCCGGCATCGGTGACCACAGGCAAGCTATTGCTGACTTCAACAAAGCCATCGAATTAAAACCTGCATATGCGGAGGCTTACAATAACCGTGGAGTGGCTCACGCCAAACTCGGAAACTCTCTGCAGGCGGTTGAAGACCTGAAGAAAGCGGCGGGATTGGGGTGCGAAGCCGCCTGGAACTCCCTGAGTAAGATGGGGGTTTCTCAGTAGAGCAGGTTTTTACTTAAGAAATGAATCTTTCAGAGGTTCCCAACATCCTCTAATCTGCTTCCAAGAATTGTGTAAATCCTCGGGTGTGATTATTTGGAATATAATGAGTAGAATGCTTGTGCTCGATTGGAGATATTATGAATGGGCTGGAAGTACTGGCCATGGATTGCGCCAAATATTCGCGGCTGCCGGAAACACTGCATGAAAGGGGTCTGAGTGCTGCTCTCTGTAATTGGAATGTCCGGATCGGGAAAGTCGTACTGGGCTGAAAAGCTTTCCAGGCGGGGGTTCAGGCGGTTTTATATCGATAGCCTTATTACCGGGAAACTCTCCGCCGAACTGGAGCGTGAGGATGGGAGAGTCATGACCCTTGGCGAGTGGATGGGGTTTCCTTTTCAGGAGGGCTACCAGGAAAGGGAAGATCTGTATCTTTCCATCGAAAAGCAGCTCATGGGAGAAGTTCTCGACTGGATCGAAGAGAATACCTGCGCCTGCTCAAGTGAAAATGTAGTAATCGATACGACCGGAAGCGTGATTTATGTGGGAGAAGACCTCCTCGACAGACTCAGGTCTCTGACGACAGTCATCAATTTTACCTTTCCCACGGTGGTCAGGGAAGCTTTGCTCAGGCAATACGTTTCAAATCCGCGGCCGGTGTTATGGAGGGGTTTTTTTAATCAGGAACCCGGCGAAAGCGTTGAAGACGCTCTTTTTCGCTGCTATCATGACCTCCTTGATTCGCGAGAGATTGCCTACCGAAAATTGGCGTATACCGAAATAGACTACTTCACTCGCAATAACCCCGGTTTCCGAATAGCCGATTTTCTTGAAATTGCGGCGAAATCGGCCAAAGAATGGAACTGCGCAGTTCAATGACAATCTTCGATCCTGAGGAAAAAACGAGGATCGTCGTCTTCCATAATGGGGCGCTGGGGGATTTCCTGATTGCGGCTTCGGCGATAGAGGAGTTGACCGAAATCTCCACGGCGGCTTGCGTGGATTTTTGGTCGAAACAGGAGCATGTGGATCTTCTCGCCGCGAAGGCCTACACCGGGAAATGTCACCGCCCGGACTGCTCTCTTGTCGCATGTCTTCTCCAGGACACCCTCTGGCGTACCGCTTCTCTTCCGGATTTCCTGGTCAAAGCCGATCAGGTCTTTATTTTCGGGCAAGCCGGGTCTCGCATTATGGCCGAAAGACTATCGAAACGGCTTTCCGCAAATGTATTCTGGATTCAATCTTTTCCCGTAAGTGAGAATTGGGAAACCCATGTTTCCCAATTCCTGCGAAGGCAGTTAAACGATCTGGGATATCCGATTCGCGGAAAACCCATTCACCTCGTGCCTGCTCCCGACGACATACGGAAGGCTGAAGAACTTCTGAATAGACTGGGCGTCTGTTCACCCCCGATTCTCGTTCATCCGGGAAGCGGCGGCAGGCGAAAAGTCTGGCCGCTCCGTTACTGGCGTCACTTGATAGAGTGGATGCGGATCGAATTGTCATTTCAAGTACTTTTATCCGTTGGGCCGGCTGATGAATGCCTCCACGAATTCTCACGGTTCATGCAGGATTCCGGAGTTCCCGTGGTGAGCGACCTGTCGGCGGCAAGGCTCTCCGGCCTGCTTTCGCTTTGCCGGCTCTATACCGGGAGCGATTCTGGAGTAAGCCACCTCGCGGCTGCTGTAGGGATACCGGTAATCGCGGTTTTTGGACCCACCGACCCGCGCGTTTGGGGACCGAGAGGAAAAAATGTAGTGGCTTTGCGAAAAACCTGGGAAGATTCAGACGTTCTTGAGTGGACGCCCAACCTGGGCGCGGCAAGGCTTCGATACGCCGATGGCCCAAATATCCCTGCGAAACGCATTTCCTTTCCGGACCGTGAAATTGCCGATTTGATTCTGGCAATGGTCCATGACGGGACCCCCCGGTCGTAATCACCGAGTCATGCCAAGCTTTAACTGGGTACTGAAAGAGGATCGAAATTTTCGAGACCTTGGGTTCGATCATTGTTTGCAATCATGATCTTGTTCGTCTTGATCGAAGTTTGAATATTCTCAACCCGTTCACGGGCTTTGTCGAGTTCGGCTTTAACTGATGGGTTCGCTTTGTCTTCATACTCTCGCTGCCAAACTAGTACCATGTACCATTTAATCATTCGCATTAAGGCTCCATGTGATATAGTGGCGGCCACGGAACGCCGCACCAGAAAAGATTGGGCGATTCAGATCTAGCAGATGCTTAATGAGCGGTATCCGAACGCGATCAGGGTTCGTCTGGTGATGGACAATCTGAACACCCACGATATTGCCTCACTTTATGAAACATTCGCCCCTGACGAGGCTGGACGACTGGTGGAAAGGCTTGAAGTTCACCACACACCCAAACACGGAAGCTGGTTGAATATGGCGGAGATTGAACTCAGCGTCCTGAAAGGGCAGTGCCTCGATCGCCGGATTGCCGACTTGGAAACCATGCAGACGGAAGTGGCGGCATGGAACCGAAACCGGAACAACAGCACAAAAAGAATTAATTGGCAGTTCACCACAACGGACGCTCGGATCAATCTAAGGCGTCTTTATCCGACACTTTAAGTGTTACGTGGTGCTAGGCATCAGGCATGGAAAAAGACAGTCTAAACCGACCGCGCTCGGGCAAGGATCGCTGCCGCCCCGCCAGGGCCTCTCCGCAGCTTTGCCCTATTTTCCGGGCAGGCAGTGAAATTTTAACAGACGAAGCTTAAATGGGTATCACCAGAAGCGGTCCGTTACAGTTGTACCCAAACGGTTAGAACCGCCCAGCCCCGGCCGAATGCCGGGGCTTCCGGATTTTTCCCCGTCAAACCATCGCGAATGCGCTCTAACGCGCTTGTGAATGAACTCGTTTAGCCCTTGCCGGTGAGGGTCGGCAATATGATGCCCCAATTACACCGGGGGCTACGGTCAATACCCGCAGCCGTGAGGCTCCGGGTCGTGAATGCCGCGTCCAAGCCAGCAGCTCGCGTCAGGGCGGGGATGATCCCTTTCGGTTTGCTTGTTGAGGGGACGGCCCTGGAAAGTATTCCGGTTAAAGTTGTAAGGATAGCCTTTGTCATAATCGTAGTTGTAATACCCCTCGTAGGCGCATGGGTTGTAAGCCCAATAAGACAAACCGTCGGGTGTATGGCAGTAGTATTGATATTGGGCATGTGCCGTACCGACAGACCAGCAAAGGCCTCCCGACAATGCCAAAAATATAATCAGAGTTAAAAATTGTGCTCGCATCTTCGTCATCCGGTTTTTCTTTAAATTATGGAACCACTCCATATTTGATAAACACTTCAAGATCTGCAAGAAAGAGAAAATCCCCGCATGACGGGGATTTTACGGCAAATGGACCGGTATGGTCAGGCGTTGCGGTTAATTCCCGCCGCCATGAATACCGGTGCTGCCGCTTTGCGCGCTGGAATGAGCATCGCCTTCCAGCGGGGTGCCGTGGAAAGTATTTTGGTGGAATTTATAAGGATGGCCTTTATCGAAATCACGGTTGTAAGATCCCTCGTAGGCGCAAGGGTTATAGGCCCAATAGGTGAGACCGTCCGGTGTTTTGCAGTAATATTGAAATTGGGCATGGGCCGTCCCGGTGAACCAGTAAGGGCCCACTAACAACGTCAGGAATATAATCAGAAACAAAAATCTCGCTCGCATGTTCACTCCTCCAAATTGTTTTCTCCGAAAGCGCTTTCAAAACCGGTCCTGTTCGTTAGTTACGTTGATTTCCCGGAATCGCTCCCTTCATTTACCTACTTATACAAACCCGGATCGAAAAAGGTCACAGAAAAAAGAAGCCCCGGTCCGCATTGACCAACACGTTGAGGATGCATAGCAATATCAGAACATTATGCTTTTCTATAGGTCGGACTTCGGTTCAAATGCGAAATGCCGTCGCCGGCGTGAGACTTGGCCGTAAACCTGGAGTGGGAAAAAGCCGATTAGATAAATACCGTCCCGAATTTGAAGCTTTATTGAGGAACGGGTCCAGGAAGAATTACATCTTCGCCCGCAAAACTGCAGAACACTTAAAAGTCACTACCTTTCTCGCCGGCAGCATCATCGGATCACATGTCTGGGGATTTCTGCCTCTACGTTTCTGCTTTTCTTTCACACAAAATTTTCTGAACCCGCTAATGAGAACATCCTCACCATTTTCGAGGGATTGTTTAATCAACTCGAAAAGCGTGTCGATGATCTGGGCTGACTCGGTCTTGATGAAAATGTTTTTAGCGAAGAGTGCTTCCACGATTTGGGCTTTTGTGACGGTCATTGATTGTTCCTCTGAAATGAGCGTAAGACCTTGATGGATATGGGCAAATTCAACGGGAGTTTGTTGGGATCTGGTCATTCCAACTATTGCAGATAACAAGGTAGTCTCAGTTCGAATCCGCCAGCATGAGCCATCAAGTCCTGCTTCGAGGTATGTCCTTGTATCCGGCTCACTGGCTTCGCCCAAAATATCCAGAGATGCTGAGCACATAGTGGTGGTGGAAAGTGATCTGGATGCCATGCTGGTCTACAGGAAGCGGGCGATCTGGTGAGTGTCTTGTCCCTTGGGTCCGTAATTGGAAGACCAGATTCAGAGATGACCAAAAGGCTTCAAAATGCCCGGCTCATATTGATCTCACTGGATAAAGATCAAGCTGGAGGAAAGGTATCGTGGGAGTGGTGGAGCAAGTACTTCAGAAACGCAAAAAGATGGCCCACTATCGAAGGGAAAGACCCCTGTGAAGCTTTTCAGAACGGATTGGATATAAAAAAAAAGATCATGGATCATCGCCGGACTTCCCTACAGGCGGCTTCAAGGAGTTCAAAAAACCTTTCCGTCAGGCCATTGCAATGAAGCGAGTCCGATCAAGCCGGCCTTGGATTACGATCTGATAACAACTACAGATTTTTTGGAAAAAGCTGTCTCCGCCTTGGCTGGCCATGACCTCCTTGCCATCGACATAAAGACGACCGGTCCCGATCCCCATTCCGATACTATCAGACTCATTCAAATTGCCGCAGAATCCGGACCCGCAATCTTGATAGACTTTCTCGAATTGGGCGTCGCAAGCATTGAGCCGCTAAAACTGCTTCTTGCCTCCAATGCGGAGAAAGTGCTCCATAATGCGAAATCCACTCTGAAATTTTTGAAGACAATGGGAATAGGCGTCAGTGCGTCAATCTTTGACACCATGCTTGCCGGTCAAATTCTCTCATGCGGAGATGCGTCTGAGCCATCTCTTGGTCACTTATCTCAACAATACCTGAAAGAGTTCCTTCCCAACGACAAGTTAGATTTCTGTGGAAACGACCTGGGCAGTCAACATTTCTTCACTGCCGCCCGCGATACCAGGATCATATTGAAACTCAAACTCGCACTTGCCGGTCACCTTCAGAAATTGGGGCTGGTCGATGTTGCGGAACTGGAATTAGGATGCAAACCATGAGCCAAAACGTGGGATGGGAGGGAGAGGAGGGAGAAGACTAGCCAATTCCTCCCGAAAAGCTCGCGAGAAATTGAGCTAAAGCACCTTGTTTTTGACAAAGTTTAGTTGCCTATTTCGGAGCTTGAAACGCCGATCAG
>Ga0326728_10003011_pt1 | contig 54098 bp, 40 predicted proteins | sample MB3enrmetagenome_FD_207602 | JGI IMG/M metagenome (GOLD analysis project Ga0326728, IMG submission 207602) | Lab enriched peat soil microbial communities from McLean, Ithaca, NY, United States - MB31MN | ecosystem: Environmental > Terrestrial > Soil > Wetlands > Peat | place: USA: New York... | reverse complement strand
GGATTAAGGTCCACAAAAACTCCAAAAGATGCTTTACTGTTCACTACGCCATGGTAAAGTTTTTCTGCTTCCACGTCCTTAATATCGCAGGAATCATCAAGTGAATAAACATATTGAGAACTGGAACATGAATCACACATCTCATCCTCAGCATCCCGATGTTCCAAAATGCGCGCCCCGCAAACCTTGCAAGTGTATATATTTCCGAGCCCATTGCAAGTTTTACATTTGAGGGTTGTTTCAAGACTTCCAGTACCCTTACATTTTTCACATGTTGCTCCTTCTTTCAGGAAGCTATTAATATCTTTTTCCGAAAATTTCATGAAATCTACTGATTTTGACTTGCCTTTTCCCTTACATTGTGGACAGACATCAGTTGAAATAAGTTCATAGCCACGCCCATGGCAGTCTGGACATTCCTTACTCATTAATATCAACACCGTTGGTTCTCTCGAACCTGCGTTTCCCTAATTTATATTGTTCATTATGGTTCAGAATACACTTCTGAATTCAACATAATCTATTTCTTTTAATATGCCTTGAAGTATATTGATTCGCTAGGTTACCCTATCCATTCCTAAAAGTCAATACATTCCCTTTACTTCCTTTCCTGTCATCCGCTTTTTCTATATTTTGTATTTCTATATCATATAATCATTTTTGAGGTGATAGTCCTTCATAATTTGTTTTTCGAAGGATCTGCAGGTTTCTGCAACATTGGGTATCTATTATCAACAATATTCCTTCCTTTGGTAGCTTTCAAAGACCTGAGAAACTATAGACCATTAAAAATCCGAGATACTTAGGAATTATATAGAAATGATTTAGATAACCCATTAATTTGATCTTATGATTATATTATTGTGTAGCAATGAATCGAGAAAATCAGAGGTTTATCGAAATCCTCAATAATTTGCAGATATTTTGTGAGATTACATTATACAAAATGTTTTAAATAAGAAAGCTTACTTGAAAGTATTTTTTAAGATAATACTTCAGATAAATGGTACTTAGTTTTTATTATTTCTGAATTAATATAAATGTAGCAGAGATCACGAATTATGGCTGGGTCCATCAGTGAATTATTGTTTCTTGTATTAATAATTGTATTATTAACACTTAGGCAATCTATAAATATTGTTAGTGAATATGACAGATAATTTTTTAGGGCCTCTGAAAGTTATATGAAAATATTTCAAAGAACTTAAGCTTTGTAAATGAACATGATCTTAACTCTGAATACTTATTCTGTCGCAGAATGGAAGCTAAGAAAAAGGATAGTAAAACAGGGAAAAAAAGTACTCGACCAAATTGGAAAACAAGCTCAAAAACCAAAATTGAAATGGATTTTCATTCTGATGCGAGAGTTACAGAAGTAAAATGTAAGTTGACTCAAAAGTGGTAATTCAAATTACAAGCTTAAATTTAATTAAAAAAAATAAGTTTGATGAAACAAAATCGTGGAACAATATTATTTATGAGGGCATATTTGCTGGAAGTTGGTTACAGGTTGAAAGGAAGAAAAAGATATAAAAAGATGAATCTCTACCAATAATTTTTAGTAAATTTATGAAATTTGAGTAAAATCTATGTCAAAAGATAAGGAATTTAAACTGAGCAAAGTGGAGAAGATTAAATAATAATTGAAATTTGAATATTTAATTTTACTCACAATATCCTTTAAGTTCGCTTTGACTGAGGAATCAAAAATCTTCAATTTAATTGTCCCAAATTGTACAGAATCAGATAGTTTTTGGATAAAACCCAAATTTGACAGAATCATAAATTTTCATTCTGTCGAATACCCCGCAGCAGCTGCGGGGTGCAGCACCAAAATTGTGATTTGTATAAATAGATTTTATACTTCTGCCTTATTAATACGATTAAAGGTATATTTTATGTTCATTTACTTTTACATTTTTTTTATTTTTTATAATACATTATTTCTATATGACATTTTTTTTGGAATCAAAATTTCGGTTGCTCACCCCACTGCAAGCAACTGGATATGACGCTGCAATTTTGATCTCGATATGCTTTTGGGTTCTAGGAAGGTTTCCATTTGGAGATATTTCCCTACATTTTTCCTAGCAAAATCAGTTATTTTGGAGGTTTCACTGAAATCTTTCTGAGATAGGTAATTATTCACCACAATTGACATTCGACATTAATTTCATTTAAAACTCGTGAAAAAAGAGTGGAATTTTACTCATTATCTAAGCCATTTAGTGAAAACTATATGTAGTCAACAACCTTCTCAGGGTTAGAATTACATATAAATGATATTTTCACATCCAAGAAACACGAATGACTATTTTCATAATAACCATTATGAAACTAATCATTATATAGTATAAGCATCAAAATAATTTAGGAGTAAAGGCAGCTGAATGATCACTAACATTCGAGCAAAAAAGCTATTTTCGTAACAAAGGCAAAAGACACTCTAGAAATCCGCAAAAAAGTTTCTGAAAAGTTTCAAGCTAATATTCATGCTTTTGTTATGCACTCGTATTTTACATCAACTTGGGTAATTTTTGGAATATTGCCCCATATACCCAAGTATTCACCTTGAATCACAATTGCACCTTTAATTCCTGAAATCCCTTTTACTGAGTTAAAAGAAGCTTTTACAGATTCTTTTCCGATACCTACTTCATTTCCAAGTGATGTTGCAGCTGCATCTGCCAGAGAAACATCATCTGAGAGCACAGAGGCAGCATCTGCCGCCCCAAAACTGATTGAGGGTCCCACTGTCCCTGCTGAAGTGCATACACCTGTTATTGAGTCCCTTGGCTCGAGAACTAATCCCAGGTTTTTGATAGGAGATTGTCCTGAGTAGATCCCAACAACGATAGTTTGATCGTTAATTAGTGCTATATCACCCCCATTATCAACGATGGCATACTTTGCTCCGGCTTCTACCATAGCTTCCACTGCGAGGGAAGAAATTGTGCCTGCAACTGCACTCATTGGCCCTACACCCATCGTATTCCCAGCTTTTATCATTCTCTTAACAACTTCAGGTGCAATTTTTGGGCATTCATAGGGTTCAAGGGTAAGCTGAAAATAAGGGTCAGAAAGGATGTAAGTTTCAAGAGCTGCCCTGTGGGTTCTAATTGATTTTTTTGCGACTTCTATATGAGCTTGGTTGTTGGCAACTATAGTAACGATGGTTTCCTTAAGTTGGAAGTGTTCTTTAATTGGGATTTTTCCATCGGCTCTGGTGTGTTTTATTGGATCCGACATTTTGATTCACTTGGTAAGTTATTGCTTAATAAGGTATATGCTTTCTGATCTGATTTTGGGAGGGAATCAAATTTCTGTGGCACTAAACTATTACCTCTGCAAACAATTTTTTATAGTCACAACATAGCTCTGGGTAAAAGGATTTATTTAAAATCAAATATTTTCATTTTCTCATAAGCTTTTTTCTTCCTAGTTTCCCTTATTTTCAACATCGTTTTCAATTGCATTTAAAGTTGTATAATCATTCATATTTGCAATATAATCCTTATCATTCCACAGTTCGCTAACCATAACTGCTTTTTTATTTCACGGTTTTCTCTGAAGATTATTCTTGCTATGATACTTTTCATAATCTTCATCACTTTTGAAGTATAATTTATCTTGGTTCAGCACCACTGAAAGATTTAAATAATCATCATTATCAATTACATCGAAATAAAAACATTACCTTTTACCAATTTCAATGAATATATATTTTAAATAGCTGATAATATAATTATCTAAAAGAAGGACAAAAAAAGTTTATATGTCAAAAAGAAAATCAAAATTTCTACGGCACTAAAATTTTCATTTTAAAAAAAATTAAAATTTTAGGGTACTTTAGAGATACTTTGTGATCTCGGAAAAATCTATCCTTGCAGTTGAATCCAGAGCAACAGGAGTTATTGAGATGTGCCCACTTTGCATTATTGAATGCACATCGGTCCCTTCTTCTTCTTCCTTAATCATTTTTCCGGCAATCCAGTAATAGGGTCTGCCTCTAGGATCATGACGTTCTTCGACATCAGTTTTAAAAACTTTCCGCGCAAGGCGAGTTATCTCTATCGGCGTATTTTCTTTGGCATGATAGGGAATATTGATATTCAGGAGGTCCACATTCTCCGGCATCCCATGCTTTAGGACGTTTAGAGCAATCCTGTTCACGACTTTTATACCGGCTTCGAAGCGCTCTCTGTGATAATCTCTAGGATCATCGAATTTCTGTCCTTCATCGAGCACTTGCATGGAGGCTGCTATTGCAGGAATGCCGTAACTTGCAGCTTCTAGGGCTCCTCCGATTGTCCCTGAGGTAGTAATCGTATCCGTGCTTATGTTTTCTCCAATGTTGAAGCCAGAGAGCACCAAGTCAGGCATTTCCTTGAGAATCGTGAAGATACCCAGAATTACAGAGTCTGTAGGAGTCCCACTCACGGCATATGCAGGTATGCCTCCTACATCTGTCTTGGTGATTCTAAGAGGCTCAAAGATAGAAATTGAACGCCCGACCCCACTCTGCTGAACAGCAGGAGCCGAAATTGTAATTTCTCCAAGATCCGAAACGCTATCAAAAGCAGCTTTAAGGCCTGTGGAATATACACCGTCATCATTGGTAATAAGAATTTTGTGGGCCATCAGCTTTTCCATAAGTTGCCGTATAATTTAAAATTAATGGAAAGCTGCGCTGCTTAAAAGAACTCTGTGAGAAACTTTCAAGCCTAGAATAGAAAAGGAAAAACGATTTTAGGTGAAGAACTAACTAAAATTTGTCAGAATTGTTTAAAAAAATTGTTTTCAGATATATTCTGAATTAGAGTGCTCAATAAATAGTTTTAACATAAATTTATAAGTCAATCATTATATACTGTAGTAAACTCTTGGAGCAATTAAAATTTCCAAAAATCGATATAGTTTTGGATGTAAATATTTATACTTAATTCATCAGGCATTTGATACTCAGCTTTACAGAACAAATTCCATTTGAAATGAAACTCCGTCTATTTGCCAAAAATCAGCATATAGACTTAAAAATTTTAATAAAATTTACCTAGTATTTTTCGGTTTCCAATCAAATAGCTCATTAAAACTTGAATTTGAAGGTTTTGTTCCATTTTAACATCCTTACCAACCAATTTTCATGAAGTATTAAATCTTTTTTTAGTGTTGAACCAAAACATTCTCCTTTAAGATTGATACAGTTTATAAAGAGTATCACAGCAATAAATTGAAAAATGTGATAAATGAATAAATTTTAGGGGGGAGAAGTTTATAGGAGGTATTGGCGAGATGAATCTTACGATAAGCCTTTAATCTATCCTTCAAGAAGCTATCTACACTTTAAATTTATATGCATGCCTTTATTTCCGCCAATCCATGTAATTTTCTTATTTCGCTTCGTAACTTTATAAAAAAGCTATTTTAAGATAATTCAACACAATTATGATAAGTGCTCCGAAAATGCCACCTATTGCACAGATAAGAACTGCTACCCAGGTGATTGCAATTTCAAGTCCGAGCAAAAATTTTACTGTAATCAGTACTAGAATTCCAAGAACTGCATTTATAGCAAGGCTGGTGGCGGTTTTTAGAGCTTTATATAGCAAGGTAGCTACTATAAGTGCCACAATAAATACTGAAATTTCTGCAATTCCAACTATCATAAATATATTTATGAGTACAACTTATTTATAATTATCACTGAGTTTTGTAATGCAGTAGAATTTTCAAATCTTTTTATATCCCAGCCGGGACTCTGCAGCTTGCTGTGAGGATAAGAACTTCCCCGAAAACAGTTATTAACTAACAAATTCATTTTTTAAGCTACATTTGTGATATGAAATAGAACTACTTCATACAAAACCAGAATAATTATTAACTAATGATTCATATTTTAAGATATTTTTACGCTATGAAATGGAAGTAATTTATTCAAATCACGATGTCGATAAAATAAGATATCAAATGTTTTTTTATATAAAGCATCGTAAAAAAATATCTGTTAGACGATGACATCATCAAGTATTTAAAATATATAAACTTTGAAATTGGGAAAAATACCGTTTTGGGTTTGATGCAATCAGTACTAAAGGTGATTATATACATTTTTTCGTTGGTACTGAACCAAAATATTTCCCTTCAAAAGTGATGCAGGTTGTAAGAAATGTCATAGCAATAAAATTTTCAAAAAATGCTATAATATTGAAAACAGTTATAGTTAGTGAACTGTGAAATGGTATAAGTTACATTGGAACTGTGAGTGAGGGTACAATTTCCGATGTAATTAAAAACTGTGCCAAAAATCAAAAAATCAGAAAAAAAGAAGCACGTGAGCACATGAAAATATTTGATATTGAGTAATTCCGTTACATATAGAAAAGTGATTCGAACATAACCCATTCCTTGCAGCGGTTCACATTCAAAAGTTTGATTCATACTTGGAAAAAAGTCTAATAGATTTTTTCCCTGAAAAGCGGGCAAATTTATGTCTTCCTTTATAGATCCTGACAAAATAGGTAATGGATGACTTAATCCCTTACGCTCAGATAATACCTTGCATGAATTAAAGGGGTCGAATTCCCTAAAACCATTGTAGATAATGCAGCATCCGGCCTATACAGAAAAAGCACGAAAAATCCCTGGACAAACCCTCTGTATATTTAGTGATAGAATTGATATACCGTTTTACCAAAAGATCTCTCAACAATCATTAGATTAAACATTTCAAGTGTCAGATAGATTGAGCTTCAGTTATTATATTTGCTTTTTTGTACAAATTATGGCAAATCCGAACATAAGACCGAAATTATTTATGGTCCTTTGTGAAAATTCTTGATAGTTGGATCATTTTATTAAGTGCAAATTGCACAATGAATCCTGAATTTGCTCTATCCGTCTTTTCACACATAAGGCCTCCACATCTCGTACATTTTCAACTATAACGAGTAGATGCTAAATCAATGGACCATGAATTGGAATCCAAGAGTCAATTGTGGATTCAGATGCAAGATCATAATATTATCCGGTAGCTTTGGATATTTGCTGTAAATTTTAAATTAAATTTTTATGTACTATAGTGAATTGAGTTCTTCTGTGATATCATTTCGTTCCTCATAATTTCTAGAAATTTATTAGTTTATAGAAAATACAACATATGCATTTTCGTTATTATTTAATCCAGCTTTAAGAGCTGAAATTCCATAATCATATCTAGTTAAAAGTTGCAGATATTTTTCACCGGATATACTGAGGATAGTAGAAATGAAAAAACGTCTGTAATGTATAAACCACAAAACTTGTTTGCTATTTATGCCAATTAAAATAACAAATTCATTGGGTAGAGAATTGCCTAAAAGGCTAACATCCGTGATTACAGTCATATTGAGTCTTCAATGACAAACAAATGATTAGCTTTAAGACGGTTCTGAAAAACCAAAATTCGAAAAAGCTTCTTGGCCAAAATAACAATGAAGTCAATGTTCAATAAAAATTCAATAGAGAATGCTTTATTTATTTGAGTCTGTTATTCGAAGAATTTCAGATTTGTTTTTAAGCTATTGTCATATTGAGAAACTAGATTGGATTCTTGCTTACATCCACGAGAAATGGGATACCTCTGAAGTAAACCTCTTTCTGTTTTCTTATTTCTACTTTTTCCATTTCAGTGTCTTCAAAATGCCAGCTTAGTGCTTCAGCTAAGGATTCTTCCAGGATATCATAAATTAATTGGTACTTTCCAAGAAGCTGCCGTCCTCACATGGTCAACATGACAGGATGATTTTCAGGATCTTCTTTTCAGAAACTATTTTTTCCTTAACTTTAATAGCATTACCTCCTTAACTTCAATGTCACTTCCCTTTCTATCCATTTTCCACTACTCCTGATTTATTTTACTGCACACCCCTGAAATAATGTCCTGTAGTGAAACCTTTTCCCTGAGTCCCACGCTTTTTGTGCTCCAGATTTCCGTCTTTGAGATAGGTATCAATTGCATTCCTGTATGCCCATGTTACTTTCCTGATTTCTTCATCATTTTTCATTTCGAGAATGCCTATCCTTAGACTTAAGACGCCGCTTTCAAGAAGCTTAGGAACGTATTCAAGCATGCATAGAGATTTGGAATTGAGGATATGCATTCTGCACTGATAGTCCATGAGCAGAGGAAACTCGTAATATTTTTCATCAACCAGTGTAAAATTTCCAGAACTGCATGGTGCACTGCAATATTTAGGATCTTTACCAATTAGCCCGCTTACAAGACAGTGTTCAGATTCCATTAATTCCAACCTCCCGTGGACGATACATTCCGCAGGTCCACAAGAAGCAATGTCTTTTAGTTCTTCAAGCGTCAGCTCCGGAGAAATTACAGCCATTTGAGCTCCATACTGCAAAAAATAAGAAAAAGTAAAGCTATTAAGTATATTTAAAGGACTATCTACAATAAAAAGAATATTCTCTGCTTTTGCGAGGTTTAAGGTCCCAAGATTTGATACAAGAATACCATCTGCTTTCAAATTCTTGGCAAGAAATATGATTTTTTTTACGTATTCCATTTCTGGGTCTTTCACAATCTTTGGGGTACTAAAATATATTTTTCTGCCTGCAGCCCGGGCTCTTAAAACAGCTTTTTTGAAAATGACATCATGATTCTTCGAATATTTTTTTTTTTGTCCCTCTATTTTCGATTTTCTGATAAACCCCTCTTCGAAATAAATACAATCTGCTCCTCCTGCAATCGCTCCTTCGAGCCCTTTTAAGGAATATACGGAAACTGAGAGCAGAGGGTTTACAGTAAATTTTTTTGGGAATAGATAATCTCCTTCACTTCTCATTTTTTCAACTGGATTGGGGAAATTCAGATCATTGAGAGGTTTTCGCTTCCACTTTGATATCCGTAGATTTTCTAGCTGTAAGATTGCTTTTGTTCTCAGGTCGTTCAACTGGCCCACAGGAACAAAAACGTCTTCTTCTAAATTCACATTAAGCTCAGTTGCCTTAAAGAGTGTGTTTCCAAGCTTTGATAGCTGTGCTTCGATCTGAGCTGTTGAAATTGGGTGCTTCTCTGCCTTCTCGACAAGGTATTCGGATTCAATTGTTATTGTGTTTGAATCCCTGTCCTTTATCACAAGTCTTATAGGTCTTCCTACTCTAACGGTTAAGGTAATGGATACAAGAATCTTAGGCCTCAAAATTTCGGATTCACTTTCTCTTTTAAGGGACTCCATAAGCTTCTTATCCTGTGTCCTGTATACCGTACTTCCTGATGGTACACTTGAATCAAAGGGAAGCGAGACTAGATCTCCTTTTTCAGCACTGTGGACAGGGCCCTTCTTGGTACGCATTGAAGATACTATTTTTCCATTATCTGCTGACATGGTTTCGGCGTTTTTGACCATTATCCCATCACCAAGCTGGAGAAAGCGCGAAAGCTTTACAAGAATTTGATTTGAACTCTTATCATATCCAACGACAATGCCTGCTGCAATTCCACGATTATGTGGATTCTCCCTGCTCATGAGTTTTCCATGTGGAGTTTCGAAGAAGTAGCCAGAAGTAAAACCTCTATTAAAGATTTGGGTAAGTATTTCTTGTTCTTCTTCGGAAACATAATATGCTGCAGGATTTTCAGCATACCTATCAAGAAGGCGGCGATAGACCCTGACAACACCTGCAACATATTCCGATCTCTTCATTCTGCCCTCTATTTTGAAGGACTCGATCCCTGCTTTTATAAGAGCTCCCAGATTTGAACTTGTGTTAAGGTCCTTTGGACTTAAGAGATAGTCTCCGGTTGTTATGATATGTTTTCCATTGCAGTACAGCCTATACTTTTTTCGGCATGGTTGGGCACAATATCCCCTGTTTCCACTTCTTCCACCTATAAGACTGCTCAGGAGACACTGACCAGAATAGGAAATACATAGAGCTCCATGGATAAAAATTTCGATATCAATTCCACTTTTTTCTTTTATCCGTTTTATATTTTCAAGGGAGGATTCCCTAGAGAGCACAACTCTTTTGAGTCCTAATTTTTTAACAAATTCAACTCCTTCACTGTTATGCAGAGTCATCTGTGTGCTCGCATGCAACGGAAGATCTGGCATATGTTTTCTCACAAGAAAAATCAATCCAAGGTCCTGGATGATAATTGCATCTGCTCCCATTTCTCTCAGGCGAGAAAGCAATTTGAGAGCGCTATTAACTTCTTCATCCTTAAGCAGAGTATTTACAGTGAAGTATACCTTTACGCCTCTGAGATGGGCATAATCAATTGCTTCTTCCTGCTCTTTTTCTGAGAAATTCGATGCATACCCCCGAGCACTGAAAGTCTGAGCTCCAAGGTACACGGCATCTGCTCCATTTACTACGGCTGCAATAAGGGCTCTCATGTCTCCAGCTGGAGCCAGAAGTTCCGGTTTTTCAGACTTCATCAAGTGGGACTACAGACTATGCACTAATTAAACTTTGGCATCCTCAAACTTTGCAAATTTACCTCGAAATAATTTTGATTTATTAAGCTAGCTGAAATCAGGATTTAAAAAAATTAAATTGTGTACTCTCACCTTATCCTAAAGAATTGGAATGCTTGAAGCCTCTATTTTTTTTGAAACTGAGAAATCATCGATTCTTTTTGATCACATCTCTTAAATATAAATTATAAAAACTTTGCTTTCGAATTCTCTAAGCTCCTTGAATATAATGTTTTATTGTGGCAGCGGTCACATTGTTAAAGAGATCATAAAAATCTTTAATATTTCTAAGCAAATGCTATTTTTCAAAATGTTGTTTATACTTATGTTACTTTCTAAGAGAAGGAATCCTCTACCATTAATGATTGATGTCTTTATGATTAAACTCTCAATTTAATGAATGCTACATTTTTATGCATTGAAGCATTTCTGCCTTTGATTCAGATCTCTACCCGGAATGGTAGTAGTCATTCTTCTGTTTGCAATAGTTACAATAATTACCAAGGATTAAAACAAAACTCAATTAGGATTCAGTTCTCATAGAGTCATAAGATACTGCACCTCAATTCTGTTTACTCTACCAATGCCTACTTTTCTTTCAGAGCTAGAATTCCCATAGGCTGGATAATCCACCTTGAGTATTTCTTCTTTTGAACTACATTGCAACTTTAATTTTTTCCTTGACTTCAATAGATTTTGCGTCAAATCGAGGTTATTCCTTTAGTGATGCAAAAGACAACGTGTACCTGAAGACTATACTAGCCTGTCATTATGGGGATTTTGCTGTTCATCACTCGATTAATTTTTATTGGCAAATCTATCTTGTGGGATCCCAATATTTTTGAATATCCAAAATAAATGAAGAGACCTTGCCAGAGTCTGATGTGATATGTTCCGTTGAGTGAATAATATAATAAGAGACAAGTCAAAAGTCTCTAAAAAAAGATAAAAACATTTGATTTTGAAGAATTCATTTCATACTATAGAGTACCACCAGAACTTTCATTTGAATGAAGTTAAGGATCTCACTCCTAATTTCATGAAATATCTCGAGTGACTTTTTTGTAGTCTCGCCTAAGATCACAGAGGCATTAAGACCTTTTTACACACATCATATACTAGCTATTATATTGACAATTTTTGTAATCATCATTTAGATATTTCAATTCCCGCTCAAGATTGTGAGCGTTCTACAATCAAATCCAAAGACTTGGAACTGCACCAACTGCGGAAACTGCACCAACTGCCGGAACTGCACCAACTGCGGAAACTGCACCAACTGCTGGAACTGCGCCAACTGCTGGAACTGCGCCAACTGCTGGAACTGCGCCAACTGCGGAAACTGCACCAACTGCCGGAACTGCGCCAACTGCTGGAACTGCGCCAACTGCGGAAACTGCACCAACTGCTGGAACTGCGCCAACTGCTGGAACTGCGCCAACTGCTGGAACTGCGCCAACTGCGGAAACTGCACCAACTGCCGGAACTGCGCCAACTGCGGAAACTGCACCAACTGCCGGAACTGCACCAACTGCGGAAACTGCACCAACTGCTGGAACTGCACCGAATGCTGGAACTGCGCCCCATCCCCAAGCAGGGCCTCCATAATCATCATAATACGGATATGCGCTCACTGATGTAGCTGTAAAAGACACTACAAAGAGGACTGCCAGCAAAATAGGCAGCATATTTTTTATTCTATTAACTAATTGTTTCAACAATTTCACTCCTATATATTGCTCCAATTGACACAAAATGTGGATCTAAGAGAGTTTATTTTTCTATCCACTCTCTATTTTTTGATTAATTCCCATTTGTTTTTCGATCTACTCTCCAGTGGCCGATGTAAAAAACATCAATTTTATATGTTTATGTTTATTCATATTGGTCTGTCGCTTATCTACCATGGATATAGTGAATAATAATGTGGCTTATGCGTTTGAGGTAGAAAATAAGCAATCTAAGCAAGAGAAAATTTTTCATAAAGATTATGCTTAAGATAATTTAAACTCTCAGGCTACTTTATTCTCATTTCAATCACATAAATACTATAAAATATATTGATTAAAATATAAAGCTACTTATAAAATTTAAAAATTTATCACTTGTTAATTACAACACTTTAAATCAATATTTTTTGCAGAATTTAAATAAATTCGTTTTTATGCTTAATAAGCTCTGAATCTCTTTGCATCTTCATACTAAAAATTAAGCTTGAAAGTAATAAAGTAAATTTCCTAATGAGCTGTGTGAAAAAAGAACAAAAAAGAGCAAGGAAACTAATGAGCACATATCTGACTGCTTGCAACTAAACAAAAATAAGGTGCAAGATAGCTAAAATATTCGATGCTTATAGGAACCTACTTCTGCATATGTACACATGAGTAAAATTTTTTACCCATTTGACCACTATTATTCATTGAAAGTTAGATCAATTTTTAATCCACCATCATGTTGAGAAAATATATGGCATTTTTGCGTACATCTGCAGAAAGTAGTATAGTTAACTATTTTTGAAATTTAACTCATAAATGTCTCCATTTTTGCCCAAATGCTTGAAAACTTGATTGTTCTTTACAATGTAAGAATAAATCCTTTAGGAAAGTGTAAAGAAAGACATTTCAAAGAAATTACCTGCTCAATTACGCTACTTAGAGAACGAATCAGGAATAAACATACAAAGTTGGCTAAATCAAAACCTTTTGCTAAGAATTATATGAAAAAAATTGATGGATAAATAAAAAATTCAATAGATTACTGAGTTAACCACAGAAGATTTCGAAAAACCCTAATTTTTGGCTGGCTGTTCATCAAGTATATAATAACAGTTTGTTGAAATTTGATGTTTATCGAAATTCGCTGTGCTGTAAGGACTATTTGAAAGGTGTTTTTCAAAAAATTCAGGCAAACAATTCCGAAGACTCCTAAGAAACTTAAAGATTATTCCTGCTTTTTTAATTTGGATTTATCCTTTTGCTTATACTTCCGCTGTTTGAAAACAGAGGGTAAATGTAGGGCATAAGAACCTTCTTCCTTTATTGCCATAACTAGCTCTTTCCTCTCTAAAAGAGAATCAAGATTAAGTTCGTAAGAACCTGGTCCAAGAATCCTTACAGATTCTACTCTTTCTTCTTCTGCTCTCCTCTCAGTTTCAAGTTCCTGCTTTTTGTTTTCCTGCTCAGAAGACAGTGCTTCATTAATACTTCTAACCACTCCATCCAGCGAAGCTTCAAGATCCAATTTCTGTTTTACCATAGCTGGCTTCTTTTGGGTTTCTGAGCTTTCAGACTCCCTTTTAGCATAAAGGAATTTATTCCAGCCGCATTTAGGGCAGCCACTTAAGATGACAGAATCTCCGTCTTCAAAAATGGTTCCGCATCTGGTGCATCTGTGGGGCATGAATTCACCGATCAATAGATGAGTATAAACTAATTTGTCAAAACAATATAAACATACGTTGGTACCTTACCAACTTATTTAAATTAATATCCGAAATGACATATTTATGTTAATATCCAAATGGATACTTTTAATGAATACCTGAATAGATATGTATATTTGTATTTGCTGTTTAATATTTACTTTTCATAGGAAAAGTATTTCCAACCTGTAAAGGCAAAAAGAACAATATGAAATTATAAAATCTTCCTAGCTTTATTGTAGATATAGGGAGTTGACATTCTGCCGATGTACAGATATACATAATTTGTTTGCCCATTTGCCACTATTATCCGTTGAAAGTTATATTCACTTTTAAGCTAATATCATATTGAAAAAATATATGGCGTTTTTGGGTACATCTCGAAAAGTGGGATAGAGAATTCTCTAAACTCCTACGCATTTGAGTATTGGAGAGTTAAAATTTCTTAACATTAATTTTTACTCATGAAAACTCTTACTAATTTTGCTCTTACAGAAAAATATAAACTTATTTAGTTTATTGGAAACGACCTTGCTGAAATTGAGTCCTTATTGATTAAAAATCTTTTAGTATCACTTTTGAGTCCATCTATTTTAACAAAACAATTTCTATAGCATATCTGAAGCTGAATTCAACGTTATGTTAAAAATTTTTGTTTTACAGCAATATTATAGTCTTTTCGACTTTGAACTTGAGAAAACGATGTATTAATCGAATTTCTGTCATAAATTTGATTGGTTTTCCTGAGTCCATACAAGACAGTATCATAGTTTGTTCATCCAAAAAAATATTGATAACTTAAAAGAAGAAAAAATATTTGGACAAGATTACAGTAAAAAAACATCATAAGTTTATAGGAATACTTTTTAGATTGTTAATCCTGCTGAAAAATATAAAAATTAGAAACAGAAATTTACGACCATTCAGCCTGGGAAAACAATATCAATAGCTAGCTATACTGAGGTTCATTCGAAAATTTTATACGGGGCTACTTTTTTAACTATTATTATCGATTATGTTTTTAATCTTCCATCAGTTAGTAATCAGAAGTATCTATTGCAACAAAATAGATATCAATAAACTTATTTTTGGCAGGCTGAGTAACTGTATAAATATTTTATAAAATTTGCCAGTATTGTTTTCCGCTAATTGTTTCGGAGCTGATTCTGGATACTCTTTCCATCTCCCCCAGAACTTCTGGAATCCTTCCTGGCTGGGTGATTTCAAAGACTATGGGATCAATGGCATGGTTTATGTAAAGGCTGTGCTTGATATCTTCAAGACTCCAGCGTTTTTTAGGATCTTTTTTCATACATTTGGTAAGAATGCTAATCATATCTTCCATAAAATTCCAGGGATAGACAATCCAAGCCCAATCCTCGAGTCGCTCTCCCACATAATCAGGATCAATTTTAGAACATCTCAGATACTGCAGTGAAGCTGTCCTTACTTCTATAGGATTCCGACTCTCCACGTAAGCCTTAGCACTTAGCATACTCTCTCCAGTATCGACAATATCATCCACTATAAGCACTTTTTTGTCTTCCATAACGTTATCTGGAAGAGGATATTTAATAAAAGGCTCACCGCTGTAGATAGCCATGGTTCCTATATAATGCTCGATTTTCAGACTGGACAAGTCATCTAGACCCAAAAAATCACAGATTACGCGCCCGGCAAACCAACCTCCTCTGGCAAGCGCAATAATTACGTCCGGTTCATATCCAGAATGTTTTATTTTCGTTGATATTTTTCGACACAAATCATAAATGTAATCCCAATTAGTAAGCACACATTTGAACGATTCTATGCAAATCCCTCCATTATCCGGAATTTGGCGCATATTGAGACACTCAATATTTCATGAGCATTCACTTTTCAAGTTCCTTATTTGAGATATATACTTGAATCATAGACTTTAAGGTTTCTTTCCTTGTTTAAAAGCTAGTAAGGAAAAAATTGAAAGAGAAATATTAAAATGGTTGTGGAAATCTCACTATCTTAACAAAATGAGACTAAGGTAAAATTTCCAAAAGTATTCAAGTTATCCCTTCCTGAAATGGCAAGATACTTTCGGAAAATCCGTCGTTAAAAAATCTAATTGCATGCAGCTATTTCACCCTAATGGATAGGGTGTCTCAAGGCCCCCTCTCGTTTTATTGAAACCCAAAAATTATCGATTCTTTTTTGATCATATTTCTTTAATCTAAATGATTTAGACTCTGCTTTATATTCCTTTAAGATTCTTGAAAATAATGTTTAATTGAATCAGTTGTCATACTCCAACTAGCCTACAATAATATTTTTAATAGTACCAAACAAATACTGTTTTTCAAGATGTTATTACACATATATTAATTTCTACATAATCTATATTGCACCAAATGTATAATTCACTCAGGTAATATAACGAGACTTCTTCAAAACTAGTGACAAATTGTGGAATTTTGCTGAGTATCGAGACATTTGATGAAATACTGAAACTCTATGAAATATGACTTATGTTAAAACTTAGTTTCTTGTTCTATCCTAATGCCCAAATTAAATTGGGAAGAAAATCATTTGTTCAAAATGGTGCTCATTATGTGTATTATTAATATATTTTTTGCTCGATGCATATCAATAACTAATTTAAGAATTATAAGTAACCCTTGAATGATGAAAAAAATTTAATTTCTAAGTTAGTGTTTATAGAAATTCACTGAGTTGAAGAAAATTTGAGCAAATTTAAGAAAATCTCGATAAATTTTTGACTTCATTGAAGTTCCACTAAGGAATTGGGAAAAATGATTAGACTTTTAGAGGAATAACTTTATTATATGGTGTCTACTTACTCAGATTACATATCAATTTCACAGCTTCTGTGACATTTTACTCCATAAAAATGTATCACCTATTGGTGAAGCGACATCATACAGCTTCACTCCACTTTTTTAAAATGTACCCAAATATGCCATATGTTTTTTCAATATGATATTAGCTTAAAAATGAATATAACTTTCAATGGATATAGTGTGCAAGTAGCCAAACAAATTGTACATATATCTATATCTATATCTATATCTATGGAATGTCGGATAAATAACTGAATTTGTATTCGAATCAAAAATTACGTCGAAACATATATAAACCTAGATTTAAATCTGATGCTAAATAATTTAAAAAAGAGCATAAACATGAAAACAGCTGTCTTCCATGATTATTTCGGAGCTATTGGCGGTGGAGAAAAAGTTGCAATCACTATAGCTAAATTATTGAACGCTGATATTATTACTACAGATATGGATGCTGTTAATAAACTGGATACAGAAGTGAATGTTATATCTCTTGGACACACACAAACAATACCCCCGTTAAAACAGATATCTGCAACAAAAAAATTTTATTTTTCTGATTTTTCAAATGATTATGATTTTTTCATCTTTTCAGGAAACTGGAGCCATTATGCAAGCCATAATCACCATCCTAATATGTGGTACTGCCACACGCCTGTAAGGCCATTTTATGACCTATACGATACTTTTTTACATAAACAGGATATTATAACACGACAGGCTTTTCGTGTATGGGTGTATGGACACAGGTGGATGGATCAGCGATCAGTGAATAATATAGATCAATTTGTCACGAATTCAAAGAATTCTCAGAAAAGAATTGAGAAATACTATCACAGAAAAGCTGACATAATTTATCCTCCAGTTAATGTTTCAAATTTTAGACATAAGGAGTATGGTGATTTTTGGCTTTCAGTAAACCGGCTTTACCCTGAAAAAAGGATCGAATTGCAAATAAACGCATTTCGAGAAATGCCTGATGAAAAACTTATCGTTGTAGGTGGTTATGCAAAAGGTGATCACTCTAAAAAGTATGCAAAAAATATAAGCAATGGACTACCTCAAAATGTAAAAATACTTGGAGAAATTTCCGAGAATGAATTAATTGACCTTTATGCCAGATGCAAAGGCTTAATCTGTACAGCGCTTAACGAAGACTTTGGGCTAACTCCTGTGGAAGCAATGGCAAGTGGAAAGCCTGTTATCGCGGTAAATGAAGGGGGATATAGGGAAACAGTTACCGAAAAAACGGGACTTCTGATTAATGCAGATCTCCATAGCACAATAGAGGCTGTCAAATTCATATCAAATAAACCCGAGAGTTATAGGAAAGCCTGTCTTGAGCGGGCAAAACACTTTGATCTTTCGATTTTCAGCAAAAATATAAAAAATGTGATAAAGAATGATTTTTAGGCATCTAAAAGAGCTCTATGACTACAGGAACCTTATTTGGCAACTAGCATGGAGTGAATTTAAATTAAGATATAAAAACTCTATACTGGGTTATTTCTGGTCTCTTCTAGAACCTCTGCTTATGCTCCTAGTCCTATATACGGTTTTTTCGAACTTAATGAAGATCAAGGTAGAGTACTATCAGCTGTTCTTGTTTATTGGAATCATTTTATGGGGTTTCTTGAGCAGAGCTACTACAAGCGGAATGTTTTCAATAGTGGGGAAACCAGGTATGGTTAAGAAAATTTACTTTCCGAGAGATATCTTTATTATTTCTTCATGCATCACAGCGCTGCTTATGAGCATCTTCGAGTCTTTGGTATTTGTAATGTTTATGATATATTTCAGGGTACCCATTTCCATCAACTTGGCATTCGCGCCTCTTATTCTGCTCTTTCTGTTTATTATTTCACTTGGCCTTTCTCTGGCACTTTCAGCATTGCATGTATTTTACAGGGATGTGCAGTTTATCTGGCAAGTCCTTTTGCAAGTTGGATTTTATTTAACTCCTATACTTTATACTATCGACATATTTCCTAAAGATCTACAGAGGTTTGTCCTATTGAATCCAATTGCACGTGTCATTATTTCTGCAAGGGATACTATTATTTATTCGTCTCCAGCTAAAATGGAGGACCTTTTATTTATGCTTCTTTCATCAATAGCCTTCCTTCTTGTTGGATATATTATTTTTTCCAAATTGGAACCCAGATTTGCAGAGGAAATCTAATGACCGCAATTCAGGTTGAGCACTTGCACAAAACATTCCGCATACCTCATGAGAAAAGAACGACTATATTTGAGACTTTGACTGGAGTTTTTAAGCCCCCAAACTATGAAATATTCCATGCACTCAAAGAGATTAATTTCACAGTTGAAGAAGGAGAAGCTCTTGGAATTATTGGAGAGAACGGAAGTGGAAAGAGCACGTTATTGAAAATTATTGCAAATATTCTGCAGCCATCATCAGGGAAAGTTACTGCACTAAAGAAAATAACGCCTTTCCTTGAACTTGGAGTTGGCTTCCAGTCGGATCTCACGGCTGCAGAGAACATAAAAATCTATGCAACTATCATGGGCATGCAAAAAAGAGAAATTAACAATAAATTAGACGATATTATTGAATTCGCAGGACTTGAGAAATTCAGGGACACTAAATTAAAAAACTTTTCATCAGGTATGCAGGTAAGGCTTGCCTTTTCTACAGCAATTCAAACTGATCCGGAAATCCTTTTGATGGATGAAGTTCTGGCAGTCGGAGATATGGAGTTTCAGCAAAAGTGTCTGGATGTCCTTAGTCAATTTCGAAAAGATGGGGTTACAATTGTTTTTGTTTCACACGATCTTGGAGCAGTAAGGAGGTTCTGTGATAAAACTTTACTTCTAAATAAAGGAGAGCAGGTAATTTTAGGAAATACAGTAGAGGTAATCGACCGTTATGTATATGGTAGCGGAAACGAAGTACCGAATTCTTTTGAAAAACAGAATGAATCAGAGATTGTTGAAACCGAAGTGAAATCTGAAGACAAAAATTCCATGTGTGGAGATAAGAATATTGAGATTACAAATGTAGAATTCTACGATAAGTTTGATAATAAAGGAGCAAGATTTAATTCTTTTGATCCAATGACAATAAGGATCTTTTACAACGCACATGAAAAAATCTCAAATCCCGTATTTGGAATTGCACTTTATTCTGAAAATGGAGAAAATCTTTTTGGTACAAATACGGAACTGAAAAATGCTTCAATTGACTCTCTTGAAGGGAAAGGGCATATTGAACTCATGATAGAACGAATCCCTATGATAACAGGAAGATTTCTACTAACAGTAGCTGTGCATACTCACGATCAAAAACCTTATGACTGGCATGATAAACAGTATTCATTTGATGTGATTCCAACCTGTAGAGAGGTTGGGCTTTTTGAGATCCCCTGCAGCTGGAAGATATGCGTTCAGCCTTCGGATTTTATGAATAGATTCGAAATCAACAAAAATGGACTCAATGAAAAATAAATCAACGTTGAGCAAATAATGGGAAAAATAAGGAAGAATATCCGTAAAAGAAATGAATCAACCGTTTTTCCATAAGGGATATTGGAACCCTTTAAAGAGGCCCATCTGCAACAGAGAATTTCGATAAACCCCTACGCATTTGAGTTTAGAGAATTTAAATCTTTTGACAATAATTTTTACTTATTAAAACTCTATTGATTTTGCTCTTGAAGAAAAATACGAACGTCTTCAATAAGTTTGAGACAAAATTAATGAAATTGATTCCTTAATTGATTGGAAATCTTTTCATACCATTTTTGAGTCCATATATTTTAACAAAACACTTTCCTGAAACATATGTGAAGTTGATGGTATCATTATGTTTGAAATGCTTGTTTTATAAAAATAACATGGCATTTTAGACTTTGAACTTGAAAAACAATGTATTGACCGAATTTTGTTCAGAAAATTTCTTAGTTTTCCTGATTATTTATTCATCATTAAAAGATAAAATTGCTCCTTATATAAACCACAGCCGCTTTAACCAGGAGTTTCAAAATAGCACATCCTTTCTTTTATCCATGTTTCAAGCCAGGAGTAAGTCCCCAATCGTAGGGAATTTGATCAGTATCGGGAGGCAGTTGGAACTCATCGGGTTTGGAATAGTTATAAGGTTCCGTTGGAATGCTCAAAAAATATGCAGTTTAGGTTCCAATTCCATTGAAACCTTTCATCATACCTTTGATACATGTAAAGTTATCGGTCTGTATTTTATGATAGTGCCAGCCCTTAATGACTCCTGGGTATGCGGTGGTAATATAGACCTGACCGAATTTTTCAAATATAACATCATCGCTCCACAATATTTCCATGAGCCAACCCCTTTCATCAGGGATCACTCGCAGGTTCTTAACCTTCAAACCTTCAATTTTGTCTACCTTTTTCACCTGCTTTCAAGAATATACAACTAATTTACTTAACATTTTTTGATTTTTTTGTAGAGGGGGAACGGATATCAGCCCACGAATAAATATATTTTGTAATTTCCCCTTTATCGATAAGACATTGTGATCTTTTTGATAATACTTTTTTCATCCCTTTTATAGCATCGATTTTTGATCGCAAAATTGCACTTCCATGTCCCTTCAAAATATAGTATGGTACAACAGCAAGATTTCTACAAATTATCCACGGCAGCGATGTAATTAAAAATTGAGTTGGAAAATTTTTGAATGTATTCCAAATTAGGTTTCTATCCCCATGATATATAGTATAATCACTTACATAACCTGCCGTCCCTCCATGGAAGTGATACACTACAGCATTAGGAACATACAAACATTTCCAACCTGCAAGTCTTCCCCTAAATGCCAGATCAGCGTCTTCCATATAGGCACAAAAATCTTCATCAAATAATCCAATATCTTCTAGCATAGTTTTTCGATATATGGCCGCACCGGCACATGGACCAAACACATCAGTGCAAGAATCATATTGTCCCTTATCTTGCTCAGACATTCCACGATCCCAGCAAGCCCCACTTCTTGAAATGCAGATCCCTGTTGAATTTATAATTTCGGGTTCTTTCATAAAAAGCATCTTAGAAGCACACATACCTATCTTTTCATCCAAGCTGATACTTTGCACAAGTTCTTCTACCCATCTTGAAGTCACTTTAGTGTCGTTATTTAATGTTGCTACTAAATCTCCTTTTGCGGCTTCAATACCAATATTATTCCCTTTTGCGAACCCATAATTTTCACTGCAAGCTATTATAACAACAGAAGGATATTTGTCTTTTATATAATCTGTGGAATTGTCACTTGAACCATTGTCTACAAAAATTATTTCAATTTTTGGATATGTTTGTGACAATATAGAAGAAATGCATGCATCTAAATATGCTCTACCGTTATAATTTACAATTATAACTGAAACTAGAGGAAATTGAGGATCTGCATTTTTAAATTCTAGATCAGTCATTTGCGCTCCAATTCTTTCCCTACAGACATACTTATTCGTTTCAGTTGAGATATCAAAAGCCAAAATGTTATTTGTATACTATATATCTATAAAGTATTTCGGAAAATAAATATACTTTGTATTTAAAATTAAATTGCTTGTTAACTAATGACATCACTGAATATATACCAGGAATGTTTGAAAACAATATAGTCAATCCAGCGTTTTGTCCTTATTTAGGCAATCAAATAAATCTCTACAAATTTATACTTGCGAACTAATTATGTGAACTACAGAGATTTCAAAGTATAAAGATGCATTTGTATCTCAGAAAATTGGAATTAAAATACTTATTTTAGGAGACTGAATGTATATATAACTGTTTATATATCTTTATCGACGTTTATCCATTCATGACTTAAAGCTTTCCTTTTGAAGGCTGTTTGATTAATCATCTGCAAGATTGAAAATCTTAATAAAAAGCTTGGTCTTTTTTGCATAACTAATTAAATAATTGAGAGACTGTAACCATTAAGCCTAGGAAGAAAATATCTTTATCCATCTTTATTAAAAATCAATGAGCCAATTTAAATTGACTTGTTTTCTTGAATTGTTGGCTATTGTTCATGTTTAATATAAAAATCCTCAGCTATCTAGACAAAGGATTAAATACTAATGCCTATCTTTGAAAAGATAAAAAACGTTTATATTCTTCAATCGAACAATACTGATTTTTTAACTTAAAATTTAAAGAATAGAAGAGTTAAACTTTACCGTATGATAATATCATGATAGAAGTGTGCCAGTTCAAAAAGATATGCACCTATAAAATATATTTAGGCAATAAAAATAATGCTATTGCTTTTAATTTATGTTATTGGAAAAAAATAACAGAGTACTGGAAATTGGTACATCGATAGTTATGCTTAAAAAATATTAAAAGAAAGAGGAAACATAGTTATTGGAATTGAAATTGATTCAGAAGTCGCTATAATAGCCAGTCAAATTTGCGAAATGATTATCAAAAGGAATTTAGAAAGTATGAACCTTGATAATTATTTGCAACCATCCTCTTTTGATGTGAGAGCCTGTTCAGATAAATTAGATCATTTAAAATATCAAGTGAAAGTTTTACTGAAATTTAAAAAAAATATTTTAAATTCTGTATTTCAACAGTTCCTATGCAATAGTTGTTTTTCGTGGGAAATAATGAACTATAAATTTGTTTAAGCTCATCAAATAATATTGAGGTACTAACTTATCACAAAAAATTGCTTAAAATTTTAGGACGTCCTTTGTCAAAATACATAACTGTAAACACAGTTTCGGATGCATCAATATGTTTTATGAGAAAGTTTTTGATTATTTCTGGATTTTTATCATCCAAAAGCTCCTCTTCTGATAGTTTTTGAGTTTTTGGATTAAGTGAGGTTAGTCAATATTTTTTTAACAACATTCTTTCTTCGGATGTTGTTCGTCATAACATGCTATACGCACATTTTCTCTATGTGAAACATTCTCTTATCCCATATTTTTGTTGAATTCTCTGAGAATATTGCTTTTTTATCTTGGAGATATAAATCCATAACATCAGAAACCCCTTCATGTGAAACATTTACAGTTGCAATTTTTGCATTGTAACATCATTGCATAAATATAAAATTATTATATATATATATATAATGATGTTACACGTCTTTCATGAATGGATTTTAGAACCGAGCCCTCAAACCAATCTAAGTATCAAATACCCAACTCTGAAACATTCCTTAGATAAAAATTTTCTTTCCTTTTTTATTTCATCGTAGTGTTTTTCCACTATCAGTTTTCGTGCTATGAACATAGCATTATAATCAGTTGAAATACCTGGTGTTGCATAGTATTTTACTAAAGGTTCTTTGATTAGATAAAAATTGTACAAATTGGACAGTCTAATAAACAATTCTAAATCTATGAATCTAGGAAACCTCTCATCAAAAAGCCCCACTTTTTCAAAGCAAACCCTTCTAATCACTGTAGATGACATCCCGATCCCATACACCTGGTATTCCATCGTATCTTCATTTATAAATTTTCCAAGCATAATTGTTGGGGAGTTCCAATATAGTATCGTATTATCTTCAAGAACTCTGAACATGTCTGTATATACGACACCGTATTTTGGGCCTTTCTTATTAAAAATATCCATTTGCTTCTCGAGTTTTTCAGGATCCCACTCATCATCACTATCTTGAAAAGCTAAATACTCTCCCACATAACACTTAATTCTCTTATTTCGTGCCGCTCCAGCTCCTTTATTGGTGTCATTTTTTACATATTTAATTCGTGGATCCTTGAATTTTTTTATAATATCCTTAGTTTCATATGTAGAATAATCGTCTACTATAATAATCTCAAAATTTTGAGAAGTTTGCTTCAATACGCTTTTGACAGATCTGGTAATTAAGTGAGCCCTATTGTATGTAGGGATTATTACACTTACTATAGGCTCTTTTAATCGCATAGCTAACATCAATCCTAATAATCAACTATTTAGAGATCAAATAGAAGTACTGCTCAAATAGTTAAATATATTTTAAACAGTTTATCCTGGGGAAAACATCATCAACACCAAATTAGTTAAGACTTAAAGAGCACATTTTTTAGATCTCGTTTTTCTTAATTATTGACTATTGATTATGCTTTTTTAACATTAATGGATTAGTAGTTGCACATTCTTCAAAACAGATCCATTTATAAAATTGTGTTCTACTAATCTATTTAGTATAAACGTCGAAATAAAATGCCTCAACATGGCTTATTTTTTGAAGAAATGGGAAAATCTATTAGAAAAAGTTATTAATGATTATCTTGAAGAAAGCTTATGAAAAAAATCTCCTGAAGTGTGGGAAGTAATAAGGAAGGAGTACAAATATATGGGAAAAACATCTGATAGGCAAGAAATTAGTGATGATACTCTATTAATTAGCTTTGATCAATATCAAAGATACAAAATAGTTTCTGACATAATAAATCAATATAGACAGGGGCAAGAAAAGTTAAAAATACTTGAGGTAGGGGCTTCTTTTGAAGAAAACATTATAAAATTCTTGCCGGATGATGAAGTATTCTTCCTAGATATAAAATATCCTCCAGAATACAAAAACAAAAAAAAATATATTGTTGGAGATATAACGCAAATAGATTTACAGGAAAAATACGATTTTGTGATCTCTATAGATACATATGAACACATTCCCCCATCACTACGTGAGGAATATATTTATAAAGTGCTCTCCCTTTCTGAGAAAGCAACAATAATAGCAGCACCATTCAATACCAAAGGGGTAGCTGAATGTGAGATCTCCCTAAATGAAACCTATAAACAAAGTCATGAAAATGAATATAAGTGGCTGCAAGAACACATAAAATATGGATTACCTTCATTATCAATTACCATTGAAATGATAAAGGAGTCGGGCTTTCAATATAAAATATTTCCAAATGGATATTTACCAAGATGGTTTGAAAATATAAATCTATATCTTTTAACTGAAGGACGTTCAGAATTTTCAAAAATCCTTACAAATTTTTGGAAATACTATAATGAAAACTTTTATGAATACGATAACAAACAACCAGCCTATCGTCAAGTAATATTAATCGATAAAAGCGGCATAATTCCTGATTTTTCAAATATGGATGCTGAAAATCATGATCAGAAAGACTTCACATATAAATGTGAATTGATGCAAAAACTAATTTCCAAAATTAAAGGGTCATATCAACTATCCAATTTTAAAGTATTGAATGAGACTATAAATAAATTTAGAGAAAATTTGAAGAACATAGAAGTAAATTTGAAGAATACTGAAGAAAAATTGAAGAACACAGAAGTAAATTTGAAGGGCACAGAAGAAAAATTGAAGAATATAGAAGAAAATTTAAAGAACGCAAAATGTAAAATAAACAGCCTCTCTCAACAACTAAACGAAAATAATGTTACGAAAATGGAACTGGAGAATGAAATCAGTTCGATGAAGTACAGTATTTTTTATCAGTTAACCAGTAAATTCCACAACTGTTTCATAGAAAGATTACTGCCTGAAAAAACAAGAAGAAGAGATTCATACAAACTAGTATTGAGTGCTGGAAGAATTCTCATAGCTGAAGGGCCTAGAGATCTTTGGTGGCATTACAATGAAAGAAAAAGAATAAAAAAAATTCAAAGCGAAGTAAGTGAAGAGACAAAAAACACTCCGGAAATAATACCTCGAGACAGCTTGGAAGAATGGAATGGAGAAGAAATTATTTTCCCCGAACTTTCCGAAAATCCTGAGGTCTCAATTGTGATCCCTGTTTACAATAATGTAAAATATACATTTAACTGTTTGAGCTCATTATTAAGAAATACAACAGGATCTTTTGAAATCATTGTAGTAGATGACTCATCACAGGACGAAACTCCAAAATTATTTAGCAAAATCAAAAATATTATTTATATCAGAAATGAAAAAAACAGCGGTTTTGTTGAATCCTGCAACAATGGGGCGGCAGTAAGTAAAGGCAAATATATTTTATTTTTAAATAATGACACTATTGTAATGGAAAATTGGCTTGAACCTCTTAGAAGCAAAATATCTAGCTTAGATGTTGGAGCAGTTGGCTCTAAATTGATTTATCCAGAAGGTGAACTTCAAGAAGCTGGGGGAATTATCTGGAAAGACGCATCAGGTTTGAACTATGGAAGGATGGACAATCCCAAAAAACCCGAATATAACTTTGTAAGGGAAGTTGATTATTGTTCAGGCGCCTCTTTGATAGTGAAAAAGGAACTGTTTGAGAAACTCGGTGGTTTTGACAACAGATTTAAACCTGGATATTATGAGGACACTGATATTTGTTTTGCTATCCGAAAAATGGGATATAAGATAATATATCAACCAAAATCAGTTGTTGTCCATTTTGAAGGGATTACAAGTGGAACCAACACATCATCTGGAATGAAAAAGTACCAAGAAGTGAATAGAAGTAAATTTATAAGTAAGTGGTCAAAAGTCCTAGAAAATGAACACTACCAAAATAGCTCAGAGAATATATTTTTAGCCAGAAACAGGGCAAAAGGAAAAAACATTCTTGTAATTGACCACTATGTCCCAACGTATGACAGAGACTCTGGTTCTTACAGGATGTATAATGTGCTTAGAATTTTAGTTGAATTGGGGCATAGGGTAACATTTATTGGAGATAACCTACAGCATATTGAACCTTACACTTCAACCTTGCAACAAGAAAAAATTGAAGTTATTTATGGCAATTTCTTCGAATCAATCCAACAATATCTGAGTGAAAATGGGAATTTGTTTGATGTTGTTATCTTAAGCAGATCACCTATTGCAGTAAAACATATTTCAAATGTAAGAAACTTTTGTCCAAGAGCAAAATTAATATTTGATACAGTAGACCTTCATTTTTTAAGAGAGTCCAGAAGGTACGAAGTTGAAAAAAACAACAGTATCCTGAATGAAGTTAAAAAATTCAAACGCCTTGAACTCCAACTTGCAAGAACAAGCGATAGTACATGGGTCGTTAGCCCAGTTGAACGAGAATTTTTGTTAAAAGAAGAACCAACTCTTCAAGTAGAGATAGTTTCAAATATCCATGAAATACATGGCTGTAAGAAGAAATTCTCTGAAAGAAAAGACATAATGTTTATTGGAGGCTTTGCTCATTCCCCAAACGTGGATGGGGTAAAATGGTTTCTAAAAAATATGTTTCCTCTCATCAAAGAAAAAGTTCATGAAATTAAATTTTATATTGTAGGCAATGAGCCTACTGATGAAATTAAAACACTTGCATCAAACGATATTATAGTCACCGGTTACGTTGAAGATGTAAGCCCGTATTTTGAAAATTGTCGAGTTTTTGTTTCACCTATTAGGTATGGAGCCGGGGTAAAGGGTAAAATTAACCAAAGCATGAGTTATGGTCTTCCCGTGGTTACTACATCGATTGGTGCAGAGGGGATGTCACTAATTGATGGTGAAAATTCATTAGTTGCTGACACTCCAGAAGAATTCGCCAATAAAACACTTGACCTCTATACAGATGAAAATTTGTGGGAAAAAATATCTCAGCAATCAGTAAATGACACCAAAAAATTGTTCTCATACGAAGTTTGGAAAGAAAAAATAAAAGAGTTAATCTAGAACTTGCCAAAATTGACAAAAATACTCTAAAAGCAAAAAATAGGCTATAATCACCTATTTTGATAAAAAATTACATATAAAGCCTATAAAAGAGCTTATATAGATTCATATGTACCTATCAAGAAAACTTATTGTAATTATCAAACTGAAAGATATCTTATGTTTAGTAGCGAGAGCAATCGATCTATTTATAATATTGTTTATTACCAATCTATTTAGTATAAATTGTCGGAACAAAATGTCTCAACCGGGGCTTAATTTTGCTTTTTCCAGAATGGGTCTGATGCTCACTTATTCCCCAATTTTTATTCATCACAGATTATCATTTTGTGAACTATTCATAGCGAATAAACCACTGAACACTACATTTGAATGAATGCCGGAAACTGTTGAATATCGAGTTTGATTAGAACAGAATTCTTCCTTAAATTTAAGAAATCAATTAAAAAACTCAATAATCACTAGATTTTGGAACAGAGTCTGAATAATTAAAAATTAGTAGATATAACCTGGAACGATAGCCTTGAATACAGAATCAATATCTAAATACATATGTCATGTACCTGAAATAAAGTACATTCTGTTGATGTTCTTCAGCACACGGATAGTTTTGAATATAATCGGAGTGCTATCTCGTGTTTTGATCAAAGCTGGGGCCAATGACCGATCTATTAGCATGGTGCCTTGGATCAGATGGCTAGATGTATGGGGAGCTTGGGATACAGGCTGGTATCTGGATATTTCGCATAATGGATATACTTCAAGGTCTCTAGATCAACTGCTTGTACAGCAGACAAATATTGCGTTTTTTCCTCTATACCCCTCACTTATGAGATTCCTTGGTTCCATTATAGGGAATCATTATATTGCTGGAGTAATAGTATCAAATTTTTGTTTGATAGTTTCCTGCGTTTATCTATATAGATTGGTCAGACTTGATTCAGGTGAAGCCAACTCCATTAGATCAATAAAATATCTGCTTATTTTTCCGACTTCGTTTATCCTTTCAGGAGTTTTCTCCGAATCTCTGTATCTTGCCCTTACTTTGATGTGTTTCTACTATGCTAGAAAAGGTAAATGGCATCTTGTTGGAATTACAGGGTTTTGTCTATCATTAACAAGGTCTATTGGTGTTCTTGTTATTTTACCTTTACTTTATGAACTTCTAATGCAGTTTCGAAAAGAAAAAAAGGAGATAATAAGTTTTAAAAACCCTAGAGAAATAATACTGCCCCTATTTTATCTCGCGTTTATTCCTCTTGGTATAATTTCTTACATGATCTATAACTACTATCTAACTGGAGATTTTCTGGCTTTTGCACATGCTCAGGTAATGTGGGGAAGACATGCTGCCAACCCTCTGGTAGTTCTTATCCACGGTTACCATGGAAGTATTTATTCAGCCTTTGAAGCAGCTTTTGCCGCAATTACTATTTTTATTTTCATATTGTTTTATAGGAAAATCAGATTTTCTTACTGGTTATTTGGCATGTACTCTATTTTCGTCCCTCTTTCTACCGGAATTATGTCTATGCCTAGATTCATTTTAGTCATTTTCCCTCTTTACATTCTTTTCGCTGACATTACTAAAAACCACGTAATAGATGAAAAAACAACAAGCACTAGGGATGCAAAAAACGGGAAAATTTTGCAAACTTTGAATGAACAAAAAATGCATCCGAATTCTCAGTCGAATTCGATGAATCAATATTCAGAAGAGCTTGTTACGCTGACTTTCGCTCTTTTTCAGGGTTTTTTGATGGTATTCTGGACTAATGGTTCTTGGCTGGTGGTGTAAATAAGAAGCTCTTTAGATTTTTAACGGAGGTATTCAATTAATATGGTTTCAATTATTATTTGCAATTTATAATTTTGAGTCTGACTTTTCGCAGATGTTCGTTATAATTTTCACTCTTTTTTCCCTAGACTCTGGTCCAAAATCTAGTGATTTTTGCATTTTTCGATTGATTTCTTAAATTTGTAGGAAGAATTCGTTCATCCTCTCATAACAAAATAAAAAAAATTTAAATAAGTTGTTTGTGTATTCTAGAAAATAGGTGAAAAAGATGGACAAAATTGAAGGTTTGCAGGTTAAGAACCTGCAAGTGATCCCTGATGAAAGGGGTTGGCTAATGGAAATCTTGCGAAGTGATGATGATATATTTGAAAAATTCGGTCAGGTCTATATTACCACCGCATATCCAGGAGTCGTTAAGGGCTGGCACTATCATAAAATACAGACCGATAACTTTACATGTATTCATGGTATGATGAAAGTTGTACTGTATGATTCTAGAGAAAACTCCCCAACATATAGAAACATCATGGAATTCTTTGTAGGAGAAAAAAAACCGATACTAATCAGTGTCCCTCCACTTGTGTATCACGGCTTCAAGGGAATCGGAACCGAAACTGCATATTTTTTGAGCATTCCAACCGAACCCTATAACTATTCCAAACCCGATGAGTTTCGATTGCCTCCTGATACTGATCAGATCCCCTACGATTGGGGACTTACCCCTGGATTGAAACATGGATAAATGAAAGGATGTGCTATTTTGAAACTCCTGGTTACAGGCGGCTGTGGCTTTATAGGAAGCAATTTTATATTTCATATGATGAATAAATATCCAGATTACAAAATAATTAACCTGGATAAACTCACTTATGCAGGAAATTTGGAAAACCTCAGAGACATTGAAAACAACCCAAATTATTCTTTTGTCAGGGGAGATATTTGCGATCCCCATTTGGTATTTGAAGTTATGAAAAATGTTGATAATGTAGTTCACTTCGCAGCAGAAAGCCATGTTGACCGCTCAATTAAAGACGGATCCGTTTTTGTACAAACTAACGTTCTGGGTACCCATATACTTCTTAAAAGTGCATTGGAATTCAAAGTCAAGAGGTTCATTCATATTTCAACCGATGAAGTGTATGGTAGCATAAAATCTGGCTCGTTCAAAGAGACAGATCTCTTGACACCCTCAAGTCCGTATTCATCGAGCAAAGCCGGGTCCGACCTCCTTGCTCAATCATATTATACCACCTATGGGCTTCCCATTATAATCACAAGATGTACCAACAACTTCGGACCCTATCAATACCCTGAAAAACTTATACCACTTTTTGTAACAAATCTCCTTAAAAACAGGAAGGTTCCAGTATATGGGACCGGCACTAATGTCAGAGATTGGATCTATGTACTCGATCACTGTAAAGCTGTAGACTTTGTCCTCCATTCCGGCACAGAAGGCGAAATTTATAACGTAGGTGGAGGAAACGAAAAAACTAATATTGAAATTACGCATAAAATTTTGGAATTACTTGGAAAAGACGAATCCATGATGGAGTATGTAACTGACCGCCAAGGTCACGATTTCAGGTATTCTCTAAACTGCTCCAAATTGAAGGAACTTGGCTGGGATCCGGAATATTCTTTTGAGGAAGCTCTTGAAGCAACCGTAAAATGGTATATCGAAAATAAATGGTGGTGGGAAAAATTAAAACAATGATTCTTGGAGCAGAGGGAATGCTGGGGAAGGAACTCAGCAAAGTCTTTCTAGATGGCATTAAATTTACCCGTTCAGAGCTTGACATCACCGATAAAGATTGTATCCTCTTGATGATCGAAAAAATAAAGCCTGATGTTGTTGTCAACGCAGCAGCTTATACCAATGTTGATGGATGCGAAGATAATAAAGAGCTTGCATTCAATGTCAACGGCAGAGCTCTTGAATATATTGCAAGGAGCTGTTCCAGTGTGGGAGCGACCCTTGTGCATTACAGCACAGATTACGTTTTTGACGGCTCAAAAAAAGAATACTTAGAGGCTGATAAAACAAATCCTATAAATGTCTATGGCCAGTCGAAACTAATTGGAGAAAAAAATATCATTGACAATATTAAAAATTACCGGATTATAAGAACATCCTGGCTCTTTGGTCTACAAGGCAAAAATTTTGTTGAAACAATGTTCAGGTTGTCCGAAGATATGGATTCTGTGAAAGTAATAAATGATCAGTTCGGAAAGCCGACCTATGCTGTAGACCTTGCCCATAAAACCGGTGAAATCATCAAACTTCCACCCGGAATTTACCATATCACAAACAAAGGTACATGTTCCTGGTATGAATTTGCAAAGGCAATCATTAAAAACGTTGCCCCCTGTTCAACAGATGAATTCCCAAGAAAGGCAAAACGTCCTAAATATTCGATTTTGGTTAATACTAAAACAGAACCCATGAGGCATTGGAAAGAAGCCCTTAAAGCATATATAGAGGAGAGATCAAAATGAAAGGAGTTATTCTCGCAGGTGGGACAGGCAGTCGGCTTTACCCCCTGACTAAAGTAACGAATAAGCACCTTTTACCTGTCTATGACAAGCCAATGATTTATTACCCACTGCAGACTCTTATCAGTGCCGGAATCATAGATATAATGATAGTTTCAGGTCGGGGCCATGCCGGACATTTCCTTGAACTTCTAGGGTCAGGATCGGAATTTGGGGTTCGCTTCACTTTCGAAATCCAGGAAGAAGCCGGAGGTATCGCCCAAGCCCTTTCCTTTGCAGAAGATTTTGCATATGGGGACAACGTAGCAGTTGTTCTTGGGGATAACATTTTCCAAGATGATATCAAAGAAGATATATCAGCTTTCACGGGTGGCGCAAAGATTTTCCTAAAGGAAGTCACCGATGCAAACAGGTTCGGGGTTGCAGAACTGAAAGGAAACACAGTAATTGGTATCGAAGAAAAACCTGAAAACCCAAAGAGCAATTTTGCAGTTACAGGTCTCTATATATACGATTACGAAATTTTCGATGTCATAAAAACCCTCCAACCCTCTGGAAGAGGGGAACTTGAGATCACTGATGTGAACAACTATTATATAAATAAAGACGTAATGGGATACAGAATTCTTAATGGATTCTGGAGCGATGCCGGCACGTTTGAGTCCCTATTCCGAGCAAGTGAACTGGTGAGAAACTTTTTGCAAAAATAGTGGAATAATAAATATGTACCTGAGGTTTTGCCAAAATTGATAACATTGATTTACAAGCAAAAGAATAGTTTATAAATGCTCATTTTGCCAAATTATTTTTAAAACCTTTAAAACAGTGATGTTGAATGTCTTAAAATACGGGATCTGGCTATGAAAATTCAATATATTTATTGGTAAAGGAATTTTCTTGCCTGAAGACTATCCATTTCAAAGCGAAATTAGTCCCAAGTTTAGAGCACTAAAACTGAAATTGAGATCTTTCACTCCTTAAGATCAATGGATATTTTTAATAACTATTGTGGAAATCAGTGCAATTTATCGTGATTTTTAGCTTAACCGAAGAAGCATGAAAGAGACTTTAATTCTCTATCAGGGCTGCATTTAAAGCTGAAAAACCTTCATTTTTAGCTTGTTTTATCCGACGATTAACCGTTGAACAGTGAACGGAAAAATCTTCTGCAACTTTAGCTGGATTCAAACCATTTTCTACCAAAAATAAGTTTTGATGTCTCATCTGCTCATTTTTGTTGCAGGAACTACTGATAGCTGTGACAATATCATAAGTAGTAAACATATCCAAGTTCATAACTAAAATAATATACTTATCTTATATATAATAATATTGCATTATATGCAGAGATGACTATATATCATATTTTTTCATCTATGAAAATAATTATATTGCAAATAAAAATAAGGAGGACTCCAGCTGTCTTATGGCTTATTATCTTTTCTTTAAGATATTGACCTAAAAGAATAACAACTATCTGAAAACTTAAACTCAATAAAAGATAAGCAAAACTTAAGTCTATCTGATAATAAAAAAACTGGAATTAGATATTGATTACCAATTACCTTATAAAGCCATGATACAGCAGATTTTTCACTGATAACTCTAGAGTCTTTGGAAAATATTGTAATGAAACTTGGTTCCCTGATATTAAGAGTAAAGTAATTAACGAAAAAATAATAATTCATTCATGTTGTCTCGATCCTAATTCTATTTTTGCATGAAACGTAATAATGGGCATATAATATAATTAATATATTGGAGAACTCATAGTGTCTCTTCATTTATAGTTGCATGGGCAAAAATAAGCAGAAATTCAGTCATGTGAAACATTAAGATATCTGAGTAGTTTGAAGAAAGTGCCAAGTTAATTAAAAATAAATACAAAAAATTTATATAGCGATGCACAGTTAAAGCAAATTGAAAATAGAATCTGAAAATAGTAGCCTATGAATACAATATCATTATCGAATATAAATTTCATGTACCTGAAATCAAACTTGTGATGGTGCACCCTGCTGCAAGAAAAGGGATATATTCGCGCCACAATTTTCGTTATGATGGAATTATTCTAAATTATATATTTTCTTTTGCATATATGCTTGCTTTTCTTCCTGATCCCCCTGATTCTGAACATATTTGTTATGATATCGGAAGTAGTACCATATCCGACTGTTCCAATGTAACATCTATCACTCCATAGTTCTCCAACCAAAACTGTTTTTAATTTAGTACATATTTTGAAGATTTTTCTGGCTGTTATACTTTTAATAATCTGCATCACTCTTGAAGGAGAATACTTTGGCTCAGCACCAACAAAAAGATGTACTTCATCACCATCGCAGCCAATTGCATCAAATTCAAAAGGGTATCTTTCACCACTCTCAGAGCATATGTTCTTTAAAAAATTAACTGCATCGTTATTTAAAATATTTTTACGGCAATTTATACAAAAAAACATATGATATCTAATTTTATAGAAACAATGGTTTGCATGTTTTAATTCCATCTACAGCAAAAGGTGATTAAGGATATAAATCAGTTATTCAACAACGGTTACCGATGAAGTTCCCATCCCCGTAGCAATCTGCGAGGTATTCGAATGAAATAAAACTTAGCAATAGCACCTAAGCTAATAACTGAAGTAAAAGAAATCTAATCAAATCTAACCTTTCGACTTTTTGATATCTTAAGCTATTCATTTGTTTCTTCTATTGAAAAAAATATTTCGGTATCAATAGGTTTTCCAGTTTGATTATTTTTGACAAAATAATCGTGGATTTTCAAAAAATGTGGATAAATATTCGATTTCAACATATTGCTTATATAGGCCTTAGATACAAACGAGCAAATTTGAGGGTTATCGAAATGCTATACTAAGAATCGAATTATATCGATAGTCTATATTTTTAAAAATTATTCGCAAGTAATACTTAAATAATTTGAATACTTAGTATAAATATCGTACCAGTGTAGTTTTCCAAAGCATTGATTTATCCAAGTTTTATACTACCCTTGTTCTAATTGCCGATCTTTTCGGTTAGGAATGAATAGGTAGGAAAACAGCAAATTTTGCAGTTCAAATGATTATAAGAAAGCTCAACTGAATTGCTCTTGCTTGTGGGGAACGCACTAATAAATCTGATGAAGTAATTACATAGAGAGGTGCAGGAGATTGTTCGTTTCAATAATAATACCGATAAAAGACGAGCCTGCAATTCAAGAGCTTATCGATGAAATAAATAATATAATAAAACAAAATCATGAAATAATTATTGTTGACAAAAGCAAGGTTAAGCCTGACATAAAGGATGCCAAAGTTATATCCCAGAGATCCGATGGCCTTGGCAATGCCTTCGTTGAAGGGCTTAGAAAAGCAAAAGGCGATATAATAGCACTAATGGACGGCGATAGTTCACACAGACCAGAAGATTTGAATAATTTGTTAAGCAAAATTGGGGAATATGATATAGCACTTGGTTCCAAACTTATAGAAGGTGGGCGCAGTAATGATACATTAGGAAGAAAGGCAGTAACCCTTGCATTTGGTTTGTTAACCCGATTGATTTTATGGGTCGATATAAAAGACCCTATGACTGGGTTTATGGTTGCAAAAAAGAGCGTGTTTGACGATATAACACTCAAACCCAGGGGTTTCAAAATAGTAATCGAAATTGTATATAAATCACAGGCGAAAATAGTAGAAGTTCCTATTTTATTTCGAAGTAGGCTGGGAGGGTCTTCAAAATCAGGCTTCAATGTAAATGGTCTTAAACAGGTTTTTTCGATATTTAAGCTCCTATTTGAGCTGAGATTGGGGCGATTGCGAAAATACTGGCAAATCGTTGTTGAGAGTACATATACAACCTAGTTATTTATCACTCCAGTATTTCTTAGCAAGGGTTATATAATGATGTTTGAGAAGAACTATGTCAATGAGCTTGAATCATTTATTGATTCAAGAATTCAGTATCGATGGAGAATAATATCCAAATATGCTTGTGTTGGGGCAACCGGATCCGTAATTAATCTATTTCTTTTGTGGTTTTTAACAAAATTTGGCTTATACTATATATTTTCTGCTTTTATTGCGATTGAGGTAAGCATATTTTGGAACTTTTATTTAAATTCTAAGATAACATTTAATTACAAGTTTTCAAATAGACTTGACATTGCTTTGGCGATATTTAAATATCATTTAGCATCCTTACTTGGCATATTGATTAATGTTTTAACATTATTTATTCTAACTGAACTTTTCCAAATATTTTATTTATTTTCAGAGATTATTGCAATTTTTTTGGCCTTTGGAGTAAATTATCTTGTTAGTATACATCTTGTATGGAAAAGAAAAAAGTGGCAAGAAAGATCCTTTCATTAATAAATGATTTGATCATGTCAGGAGGAGCAAGATGTACTTTTCTCAGTCATCCCTGACAGAGGATAAAAGCAATTATTGAAGCTGTAAAAAGTGTCTTCCTTAAAGTGGTTAATTTCTTTGTGTTTCATCAATTAAAAAACGTTAGCCATAGATATAGTGACGAATTAAACTCTATCACAAATATTTCAGACGATGATAAGTTTTTATACAATGAAATCTGTCATTTGATACGTTCTGATACGGCGATCAGTGTTGCTGTGTGTTTTCAAAATATTCTAAAATTGGAATCAAATCTGAAACTTTCGAAAGTGTCTCATAAAGCGATTTCTTACGCAAGAAGCCTTATATCTTTTTATTTATGTATTTGTTTATGTATTTGTTTATTTATTTGTTTATTTATTTGTTTGTTTATTTGTTTATTTCTTTATTTTCGATTTTTGGAAGCTTATTTAGATAGGTTTTCTACAAAGCTCAACAATTATCTCTTCTTTGTTACTTCCCAAAGTTTGAAGGGTTTTATACAGAATCCTTTCATTAGATTTCTCAAGACCGAAAAATACCGAGACTTTTTCTTGTTGATCCAGTTATATGTATGATCTACACGGAAATTTTCTGGAGCTTATAGCTTTGTAAGGCTTTGATTAAAAAATTAAAATCGATTCCTTTATTTTTGTGCTTATCTAACATGGAAGAGAAAGTAGCTGATCATACAAATTTTCAACTGAAGAATCATTTCGATAGGAATCCATATATTGTCTTTAGGAGTGATTTCATATGTTCTTAGTTTTGGTTGCATGTTAGTCGATAAAACAAGACTAAGAACATAAATTTCCATTTAACTGTCAATATTATTGTTTAAATATTTTTTATCTGTAGAACCTTAATTTTTCCTAATATTTGCCGGTCATGCATAGAAAGTTGAAGCACGGAGTTTTTGATGACCCGAAAACAGTGTAAAATTAATTAATGAGGAACTAAATATTAACTGGAGATTTCCAATGCCTACGAAAAATAATATACTTGTGACAGGAGGAGCCGGTTTTATAGGGAGCCACCTGGTTGATCGTCTTATAGAAGAAGAAAACAGGATTACTATTTTTGATAATCTGAGTTCAGGAAAAATTGAATTTATAGAAAAACATCTTGAAAACACTGATTTCAAATTGATAAAAGGAGACATTCTTGACAATGAAGTTATAGAAAGAGCTTGCAGAGATATTGACCTAGTTTGTCATGTAGCTGCGAATCCAGATGTCAAGCTTGGGGCTTCATATACTAAAATCCATTTCGATCAGAATATTTTAGCAACCTACAATCTTCTGGAAGCTATGAGGAAAAGTAACGTTCAAAAAGTTGTATTTACTTCTACCTCGACAATTTATGGAGAAGCACAAATCATGCCCACTCCAGAGAATTACGGCCCTCTTATTCCAATATCACTATACGGCGCTTCCAAACTTGCTTGTGAAGCTCTTATTACTTCATACTCTCATACTTTTGATATGCAAGCATGGATTTTCCGTTTTGCAAACATTGTAGGCCCTCGTAGCACCCATGGAATTATTGTTGATTTTATCAGAAAACTGCGAGAAAATCCTACCCAGCTTGAGATTCTGGGCGACGGTCAGCAGGAAAAGTCCTATTTGCATGTATCTGAATGCGTCAATTCGATATTGTTTGCAATAGAAAAAAGCAGAGAAGATGTAAATATTTTTAATATTGGCTCAGAGGATACTATCAGTGCTGCCGAAATAGGAAGAGTTATTGTGGACGAAATGGGGCTTTCTGACATTCAGTTTATCTACACTGGAGGAAGTAGGGGCTGGAAAGGTGATGTACCAAGGATGAGATTAGATATCGAAAAACTCAAGGCCATAGGGTGGAAGCCTGTATATACATCAGAGAGAAGCGTACGAGAAACTGTAAGAGCATTACTTATCTGATATAGGTTTATATGACCCTTTATTCTCTCTATTTATTTGGTTTCAATATCATTCTTTAATACTTTTTATTCTTAACGTGACTTTATTATTATTATATATTCCTGGACTACATATTCTAGAACTCTGTAAAAAATACCATATTCCAATCATTGTATCTAGCTATATAGAAACTTTCTATACATATTCCATCTTTGACGTATCGCTCTACCGACTCCGGAGCATGATCAATCAAACATGCATTTTTTGAAGTAGGAATCCTGCTGCGATTCTTTAACACATAAATAGCTTGGTTTTAATCCAAAAATAGGGAATTCTTGAAATTGTCAAATTATGTTGATTGCTAAAGTCTATGTATTTTTTCAGCTTCAATAGGAATGATTGTTCCAATATACAGGATGATATTTTCATAATTAATTTTCAATTGCAATGAATGTTTGCGGTTTCATTCACTTGAGAAGATTTGCTCAAACTAATTCACTCAAATGCAAGCTACAAGCAGATGTGCATGCATATAGAATTTGTTTGTCCATTTGCCCGTTATTATTCATTGAAAGTTAAATTGACATTTAAGCCATACTATCATAATTGAGAAAATAGATTGCATTTTCGCGTTCATTTGCAGAAAGTCGGTTCTTCACTTGTCTACTCCTTTTCTCCTTCTTTCTTGAAGTCAAGAGAAAGAGAGTTGATACAATAACGTTTTCCCGTTGAGGTGGATCCGTCTTCAAAAACATGTCCAAGATGGCTTCCACATCTGGAACAGACTACCTCGATCCTATGCATGAAATGACTATCGTCCTTAAAAAGTTGGACATTACCACTGGAAATCACTTCATAAAAACTTGGCCAGCCGGTCCCTGACTCAAATTTGTCATTGGAGGAAAAGAGCTCCTGCCCACAGGCAGCACATGCATAAATGCCTTTTTCCTTGTAATAACACAATTTGCCGGAAAAAGGTATTTCTGTTCCTCTTTGTCTCAGTACATTATATTGTTCAGGAGTAAGAACCTTTTTCCATTCTTCTTCAGATTTCTCAATTTTGTTTTGTGCCAGGCAAAAACCCCCTTTACTTATAAAGTAGTCATTCCCGAAATATAAATTAATCATTCCGAAATATTTTCCCTCTTCGAAGTAAATCTTCAGAATTCTGGTGAATTAATTAAAACTATCAAATTAATTTCTTTGACAAAAATGAGAAAAAATTTGGAAAATTTCAACAAATTGCTTATGTATACCTTAAATCAATCAGCTAAAAATTGAAGCATATCTAATCTTTCTAAATATACCTACATTAAAAAAATATACTATTGGTATAACCCAAAAAATTGGGGTGAAATTATATGGAAAAGTGTGAGATTTGTGGTGAAGAATTACTTAAACAACCAACCATTACTAAAGACGATAAATGCGATGCGTGCCATAAGAAAGTAGTTCTTGCAGAAGAAAAAAATAAAAGTAATAACAATAGGAAATTACCATGAGAAGGAGAATTATATAAATTATTAACCTTTCAAATAGGGTAAAAATTTTCCTCTCTTTTTTGGGATTTTTATTATTTTCAAATAATCTTTGTGAACTACCACTTAGTCTCCATCCGAGTGTTAGTTCACTATTAAAATCTTCAACGAACACATGAACATTTTCAACAATTATATTGTTTGAGTTCGCACAATTTTTTTAAGTTTATTCTCAGCAACTCGAAAACACACAATTTTTTAAGCAATCTTGTCAGCTGATTGCTGAAAAACTGTCTGTTTTTGGCTTCCAACAGGATCTTTTACTGTATCTAGTGATATCCTGTAGATGTTCTACAGCTATCGTATTTTCGCGATTCATGATATGATTCAATCTTTATTGTTAGTGGGTTAATAGATGTATCAGCCAAAAACCAAAATGTTGCTTTTTATCTCTCGAAGGTAAAGAAACCTATCAAAGTCAAATGTAAAATCTAAAAATTGAAATATTTTATAACAAAGGTTGTTGTCTTAGTAAAGCATGGAATTTGTTGATAAATTTGCGATATTATTTTAAAAATATTATGAATTTAATTAATATTAAATTACTATTCAACTTACAAATGTTTCATGCAGAAATAAGTTTTATTTTAGAACTATTCTGCAAACATAATAAATATACAAACTTAATAATATTTTTATAATATTCCATGATGTTTGCTGAAATAAGGTTTATTCCGAAGTTATTATATAATATATTTAATATCAAAATGTTGTTTAATTTTAAAACATTTTATGAGAAAAAAAGTTTTGTTCATAAACTATTTTTTTTATAATTAATTTAAAATAACTAAGAAACAAAATATCTATTGTAGTTCAATGATGCATTGTATTATAATGATGCATTGTAGTTCGATGGTGTAATCTAAGAGGATTTCAATAAACACCTAAATTTTGTCAGCTCTCCATAAATGCTATACAGAAACTCGTGGGAATCAGAGGTTTATCGATAATCCTCTAAAGTGAACAGATAAATGTAGACAGAAAACCAGTATCGAAATTATTAGTATGTTAAGCATAAAACGATATCGAAATGGTGCAATATATATAGAAATTGTTCAAATGTTAGACAGAAAAAATTAAAATAATAAGAAACTATTGTACTTATAGTAGTTCAGTGATGTATTGTACTGTTAATGAAGCATTTAGTTCGCTGAAGTATTTTATTTCAAAGAAGATTTCAATAAACATCTAAATTTTGCCAGCTGCCTATAAACGGAGAACTCGTGAAAAGCAGAAGTTTATCGAAATCCTCTAAAGTGAACAGATAATTAACAGGAAACAATAAGTAATAATTAACAGGAAACAATAAGTAATGCAAAAATCGAAATTGTTGGTATTAATAGAACGATATCAACTAACTGATTTTTGTAATAGATAACAAAAAATAAATTTTAACAATATAGGAGTGAAATCAAATGTTGAAACTTAGAATGAAAAAGGTACTTGCAGTTTTGCTGGCAGTTCTTTTCGTAACATCTTTGACAGCTGTAGCAGCTAGTGCACGCGGCGGCGGCTGGGGTCGCGGCGGCTGGGGCGGCGGCTGGGGCGGCTGGGGCGGCTGGGGCTATGGCCTCGGAGCATATCCCTACTATGGCTACGGTCTTGGCACATGCGGTCTCGGTCTCGGTCTAGGAGGCTGCGGATACGGTCTTGGTGCATACGGTCTTGGTGCATATCCATATCTTGGCTACGGCGGCTGGGGCGGATATGGCGGCTACGGCGGCTTTGGACGCGGCGGACATGGACGCAGATGGTAATTAATCGAAGCGTATTTGTAATCAAAAATTAATTTCTTTTTTTAATTTTTTATTTAATTGAATTTTTTCTGATGGTAATTTTCTTTTAGGACTGCTACCTAGTGTAGATGGCAACGCCTCAATTCCGTGAGTTTCCCTTTGAAACAGATGTTTTTGAGAAGTGTCCACAAGTTGAACAAGCTATCCTAATTGCAGTAGCTGAATCTTACCTGCAAGGTATATCTCCCGAGAGTTGGGAAAGATCATGGCTACTATAGGAGTAAGTGAAATCTCAGCATCTTCTGTTTCCAGGATTACTAAAGAACTGGATGAAAAAAGTTAGTCTCAAGATCATTCAAAATACTGGCGAATTTATCTCAGAATACGAAGTAGTTCTTAAAATTCCTGGCTCAATTTGGTAGCTTCTACGAATATTTCATCATCAAGGAGATATCATTAGGACGAAACCTAGCAGGCTCCTAAAGTACATTAATCTAATTTTCATTGGATCAAGAATAAACGATGCCTTCTTTACTCTACCTGAAAAATGAAATCTATCGAGCTGAAATATCCACAAATGATATGTACGTCTATTGGGGTAATTTAGTTAGCCGTACAATATCCCGGTATACCTTGATTTTATAATGCTTTCTAAATGGGTGATTACTAGATTCGCATAACTTGACATTGTTGAATTAACTCATTCTCGCAAATGTTACAATTTATTTCAGTCGAATCCCTCATAGCTGGCTTTTAGATGGAAACTTAGCAGAGAACTGTATCAAATAACTAAGTCTATACTTAAACCTACCCTTGTACCATACAATGGAACTATGAAATGCAAATCACTGTGCTTATAAAATGATATATCATATGTTTTATGCAAAAATTTATTTTAGACAATGATAGAATCAATTACCTAAATGGTAATAGGTACTGTTTGAGTTTGATGCAATCTGTACTAATGCTTAGCATTTATATTTTTAATTGTTGCTGACCCAAAATATATTTTTTGAAGATTATTTGTATTCTGCTAAGATACAAAAATTCTAAAAATTATTAAGGTTTAAAATCTACTGATTTTTGGATTGATGAACTGAAGCACTGAATTTGCAGGAGAAAGTGTTCGCCGATCAAACCTGATATTGCTACTACAAAGCTTCAATCATAAGGATATTTTCAAAAGATAGTATCAATTTTAAAATCTAGTGATTTTTTTAGTTTTACACAATAACTTGATTTTGGTTGCCACCAGAATAGCAAAAAGTAGTGTTTCAGTGAGCTTCAATGTAAGCTATAGAAAACCTTTTCAAAAAAGACGATTGAGGATAAATTTCGAGAACAAATTCCAACCTCTTGAAGCGATAACGTCCAATCCCTTAGCATTGAGAGATACCACAGATCATCGTTTCTCTACAAGCTGGATGATGTTTTTCAAAGATTACTATCACCCTCTAAAATTCCTTTTATATTCTTACTTTTATAGGATTTATGATTTGAGTTCAAAATTAAGAGCATTAAAAAATGTAGTTTAAATTCGATATTTCAGACCTTGGGACTTAAGTAGTATGCATTTTCAAATTAAATTACACACTTAATATAAAAAGAGTCGATTTTTATTTTTAAATAGTTATTAGTTTATATCTGTGTATTTACAGCTAGTTCATGCGATGATTACCTATATAATTTAATATACTATCTGAGTATTGCAAAAAAATTAATCAAAATATTGGATTAAATACTTTTCTTGTGCTCTCAGCACCTCTTTTTAGAGAGGGATAATGAAGATCAATAGACTACCGGATCCACTATGTGAACTTTTCTGATAGTCTTAAAAGCCAGGAAAATCAAAAGCAATCAGTAAATCTGAAAAAAAATAGGAGAAAGGGATAAAAATGAATGCTAAAGTTATAGGGCTTGATATTGGAGGAGCGAATACTAAGCTGGCTTCCTCAAATGGGACTATAGTAGAACTTCACTATCTGCCTCTATGGAAAAATGCCAAACTCTCGGAAGTCTTGGAGAAAATCGCATATCGATTACAACCAGAAAAAGTTGCCGTTGTTATGACAGGGGAACTTGCAGACTGTTTTGAAAATAAAAGCCAAGGTATTATCTTTGTAAAAGAAGCGGTTGATTCTGCATTTGGATCGCCAAAAGTCTCGTATATAAATTGCATGGGTAGATTTCAGAGTGAAACTGACAAACTAACAGATCTTGCCGCTGCTAACTGGGTGGCTTCAGTGACGCTAGTAGGAGCTGAGCTTGGAGACTGCATTTTTGTGGACGTAGGCAGTACTACAACTGACATTATTCCGATAATTTCCAGGGAACACAAAGCAGGAATAACAGACTTTGAACGCCTGATACGGAGTGAACTTGTATATTCAGGTGCACTCAGAACAAACATTGCTACTCTTCTTGAAAAAGTAAAAATTGAACAGAGATCGTGCAGAATCTCTTCAGAGTTCTTTGCAACGACCGCAGATGTGTATATCTTGCTTGGGAAAATCAGTGAAAATATTTACACATGCGAGACTGCAGATGGAGCTGGAAGAAGCAAAACTGATGCTATGCGTAGGATTGCAAGGCTGGTCTGCGCAGATCTTTCAGAAATCCGAGAAAAAGATATATATGAAATAGCAAGACAGGTACATGAGAAACAGATATCAACCCTGACTGAAGTGATTTATGACGTTGCGAAAAGGAATGAACTTAAGAGAATAATAGCTGCAGGCCTTGGGGAGTTTCTCATAAAAGAAGCTTCAGAAAGACTCGGTTTTGAATGTATTTCGGTTTCCGGACACTGGGGAGAAGAAATATCAAGAGTTTTCCCGGCATACGCTGCTGCTAAGCTACTTGATAAATGAAATATCATCTCTGAGATAAGCAAAAGGAGTATTAAAGAAAATTTTGATAGACTCATATGCATTTGAGGATTAAACAGTTAAAATATATTAACACTTTTTGATACTAATGAAAAATATTCCTATTTTACTCTTAAATAAGAATCAAATTATCTTCAGTTATTGTAGACAAACTTGATGAATTAATTCCTTAATTGATTGGAAATCTTTTAGTATTATCTCTGAGTCCATATATTTTAACAAAACAATTTTATGCGGCAGATCTTAAGCTGATGTAATCATTATATTGAAAATAATTTAATACAGCAACACATAGGCTTTCCAACTTTGAACCTGAGAAACAATTTATTGATCGAATTTTTTTCATGGAATTTCTGGGTTTTCCTGAGTGCATACCATAAAGACCACAGTCTGATCATTCAGAAAAAGAATTATTGATAACTGTAACGAAGGAGGAATATGGCAACAGTTGCCAAGACAACTTAATTAGCATGATTTTAAAATATAAACTTTTTTTCCTACTGAAAGTTTCTGGGGTTCAGGTAAGGTTTTGAAGCTGGAGACATTTCCTAACAGTTTTTCTGCCATAACCTTTTTGTCTGGAGATCCTCACTGAAGCTCAAGTTTTGTAAACTTAAATCTCATATCAAAAATTTCTTTCTTTTTAAGCATTACACAGAATCCTCAAATTTGTCTCAAAGATTGAAAACTAGGAAATTTTAACCTGTCGAAAATGTGAAATTATTCACAGACATCGGAAAATATACTTCCATTTATGGGAAAATGTGAATAGAGTATTTTTTTCTCGATTTTCAACAATTCAGAAGCATAACTCCTATCAAACATATCCACAATATATAAATTATAAAATATTAGATTTTATAGATATATCTTGGCCCTGAATGCAAAAAACTTTCATTTTCCTAGATAACTCAGCCGCAAAAATACTGATAAGGACATGAGACAAGAAAATCAACTATTGGTCAGTCTAAAAAAAATCTGTCAACAGTTATCAACGGTCATTTCTGATGTGGATGATCTCATAGCTTACTTTTCCACTGTCTACACACTCCCTAATAAGCTTTTCCCGTTTAGAGAGAGTGTCGGTCTTCCCTGATTTGACCTCAATAAAGACTACTTTATTCATTTCTCCCTCGGAAAGGCCGTCAAAGACTATGAAATCCACTGGTGTACCGAGAAATCGAGCATCCTTGGGGTTGTACTCGAAATCAGGGAAATAAGGGATCAGGTGCTCAGTGACCTTGCCACGAGTGACAGCTTCGCTTTTCTTCACTGCATCCTGGCGGATTTTTTTCTCCTCATCAAGTTTCCAGTTTCGAAAGAGAATATCGGTTTTTTCAGAGACCTGGCGATCCATTTCCCTATCCTGCCAAAATTCATACAAATCTCTGGCACGTGACTCAACCAAGCCCCTTAACTGGATATATTTCAGGAGCAGGTAAACTGCAAAAAGGGCGAGAAAAAAAATAAGCGTCGAAGTAATCCAGTTGTTCATGGCCATTCTCAGAAAGGGATTATATTTACTGTATTTTAGGAAGTAACTCCCAGTAGTTCATATTTGCTGTAGTTCAGAATGAATATACTTATTCTTTTTTATTTTCACTCAATAGTTCACAGGAAAAAAATTCATCCAAAAATCTCAGGAATACTTCTATAAACTCCTGAATTTAGTCATATGCTTATTTAATGTATATAAATGACTTATGGAAATCCGAGATTGTCGAAATATTCTTTGATTTTATTTTTTGTAATCGCCCCTAGAAAAATAAACATTATAGATTTCTGAAGTAAAAATTCTTGGTGAGATGAGCTTGCTTCATAGAGTGGAGTTGTTCTGAATGTATATTAATCTGCGGATGAATTTCCCAACAATTAATCACAAAACAGGATTATGGAAGCAAGGCAAATTCTAAAGTAGGTTGCTCAGGCAGCAGCAAGAAAGAAAAAAAATAGCAAGTTAAAATTATCTAACCAATAGAAGAATTAATTGGATATACAAAAGCAATTATTGCTCCATAAATAAAAGTTATCACAATTATATGGCATCTGGGTACGATGAAGAAATACTCGAAAATGGAATCGGATATCAAAGGAGAGAAATTCAAGAGATAAAGATTGTTGAGATATAGACATTCTCTGGTGATAAATATTTTAAAATACTTATTAAAATAATTATAATTCGGGAGAAGAGGGCGAAGATATTACTTGAGGAACCAGTTTCTTCACGTATTTTCATATTAAATTAACGTTAAAAGATTTGAGCTCCACGAATCTAAAATGCATATAAGCTTGTCGAAATTCTCTACAGTATGTGACTATGTAAAGTTCCAGGAAGCACTACTTATTTTAATTATTTTTGCTGAAAAATATAAATACCGTAGAAGATATTATAACTTGCAAAAATATTTTTTTGGCAAATTTCTCTGGAAATCATGACAATAATACATACATTTATAAAGTATTTTCTAAAAAAATCAATCTTTAGCCAGATGGCATTTCAAAAAAATTTTAAATCAAAGAAAATCTAAATGAAAATTGGAGGAAATTAAATTCTATGTTTTTTTCTCTAAATATACCAGTTTGCCACTTTTAGCCCCTATATAAAAATTCGAGAAATTCACTTTAGTTTGAAAATCGATGACAAGAACAATTGTAAATATATGAAATTTTACTGCGGAAAGTGGAATAGATATGACATTCAATGCTAACCTAAGATTTAAGTCCACTTGAACGAGCGAAAAGAGCGAAACAAAATCGAATGCTTCTGAAACGCAATTTGGGGCGTACTACAGAGCAGCAACTTGGCAAGGATAAAATTGATTAATGATCGTGTTTGTACTTAGCTAAACTAATTTGAATCTTACAAAGCAGGTAGAATGGACATGGAGAAGAACGTTATGGACGCTCTCCTTGAGATTATCGAGATACGAGCCCTGACGAACAGAGCAAGAGTTGCTATGGGAATAAGGGATCCAAATTTCAAGGTTCTCGAAAGTGCATGGAAAGCCCAGGAAAAAGGATATGCTCAGGTCATCCTGGTAGGGAGCAAAAAGGAAATCTATAAAATTGGAACAGAGCTTGAGGTAGTAGATACCGAAGATCCAGAAAAGGTTCTTGTGGAACTCTTGATATCAAGAAAAATCGATGCGGCTATAAGGGGAACTGCAGAGTCATCTGGAACCCTTGCACACCTCAAAGAAGCACTTGGAAAGAAAAGCATATGCAGACTTGCACTACTTCTGACAGCTGACGGGAAACCTTTCTTTCTTGCTCCTGTAGGAATCGATGAAGGTAATACCATTGCAGATAAGCTTCACATGATTACTCTGGGTGCCGAGCATATCAGTAGATTAGGAATCAACCCTATAATAGGTGTGCTTTCAGGTGGTAGGATTGAAGATATTGGTAGGAACATACTTGTGGACCGAACCCTCGCAGACGGTGAATTAGTTGCAAATAGAGCTATGAAACTTGGGATGAATGCTAAGCATTACACCATTCTTATTGAAGATGCTATAAAAGAATCCAACTTTATCGTTGCTCCAGACGGGATCTCAGGAAACCTCATCTTTCGGACGGTTGCTTTCCTGGGCGGAGGTGACGGGCTTGGAGCTCCTGTGCTAATGGATGATTACGTTTTTGTGGATACTTCAAGGGCAGGTGGACATTTTACTAAAGCTATAATGCTTGCAAGCGCATTATCTCACCTGAATAAGGAAAGAAAAAAGATGACTCAATGAAAACTATTGTAGACACATATCCTGTCGTATAAATGTGACTACAAAATAGAAAACAAAAAGTCCAATATCGCGGTCTTAACCCTTGAAAGCTACATAAGCCCCATACCTGAAGCTGACCTATGAAGAAGCTCATAAACCAAGAGTATTGAAGTCGAAGAAAAAGTCGAAAATCGAATTCCAAATTTCAACAGCAAGTACATCCTTGTGTTTGAATCTGAACCAAGAAATAATCGGGCAGGATGGTTGACTTCAAGGAAGCAATCTCTTTCAAAGAAAACATCCCACAGAGACAATCAGAATCTTCCAGTAACAGGGTGTACTTCTTTTATAGTATGACTAGTTGATTATGAGTAAATCTTTCGGCTTGGGATCAAATATAAGAATAAAGGAAAAGCAGATACAATGGGCCTCTGAGTGTATATTTCCCAAAAATAAGTAAATCTACTATTGTAGTTACTCTCTCAAGTGACGTGAAAATATCCGAAGGGTTAGTAATGGACACAGAAGCAGTATTATTTACAAAGTCGAAGTCACTGATTCTTTGATTGGAGAAAGTTCAATGTGAATATAGTGACGAAATTTGTAACTAATGAGAAAATAAAATTTGTGTTTATATTGTAAGCTACATGAAATCAATGTCTATTTTTGATTTTCATCCATTTTCATAAAAATAAGTCACAGAAAAATATACTAACTTCTCTCTGATAGAATTTTCAACTTCCCTGAATTTTGATAACATGTTCTACTGGCCTAATTATCGTAACAGAAAAGATTTTTATTCCAATAGCATCATCAAAAAAAATGATATTCTTGATTTTTTTTGTTTTGGTTCCTTTATTTTTTAACAGCATTAACAAAATTATTCCTCGACAAATGTAGACAGTTAGAGCGCTGCATTGAAGTAGAAAACTATCCAATAAACATTTTCAATTTTTGTTCTGTAAAAGTGGAAACAAGAAATTCAGCCCGGAAGTGCCTAAATTATGGAATTTACCTTTTTCTACCCCCGCATTCTCTCTGACCTTATTGAATATATTCACAACACCTGAGACTAAAAGAAAACATCCTATTTAGTAAAAATATCCCTTATTTTCCACCCAAAAAAACAATCACGACACCATATTCTTTCAATTTAACATTTTGAGTTTAACGACCAGCTACTATCTCTTTCAAGATCCCGAATTTGACTATTCGTTTTTTGTGGGTTAAAACAATTATCCCGTTGAAAAATAACTATATCTTAAGAGAAACATCTATTCTGAATATGATTTCCATAGATAATGTTTTCAAATATTATATGTATCGTACCATATTTAGAAAGTTATTATGAGTTACCCACCCGAAATAGAGAATAGCCTTGATGATTTTAGAAAAGATACTATGAGGAAATGCTAGAGTTTCTGGCTACATCATGTTGTATAAAGCAAAAATAAAAGTAAATTACATTACAAAAAAAGTATTGTTTTAGAACTATTAAAAATATTTAATAGTTTTGAGTGGATTAAATTTATGTAAAGGTGTGATCCCGTGGTATCAGGAAAGAACTCCATTAAAATGACCGCAAAAAAAGAATTGTTTCTCCTTCTCCCCAAAATAGACAGTACCTTTGCGTTAGAACCTGCAGTGCTCCGAACTGATGCTGAGCCAATAATGCTTGTTGGAGATATTCACGGAGACCTACAAGCTCTTAATTTCATAATAAAAATGAAAGAAGAAATACATTGCAGAGACATTCTCTTTCTTGGTGACTATGTAGATAGAGGATTGCAGAGTACTGAGGTACTTTTAAAACTTTTCCAGTTAAAAATTGAAGATCCGGAACATTTTTTTCTCCTTAGAGGCAATCACGAAAGTGTAGAAATGAACTTTTATGATGGTTTTTATAAGGAAATAGGTTGTGATAAGGAGTTTCTCTTAAGGGTCGGCCAAACATATGATAAAATGCCGGTAGCTGCTGTACTTTCAGGGCACACTTTCTGTGTACATGGAGGGATTAACGGAACCACAAGTATTGATACTATTAACAAGGAAAAATGTTTTCCCTATCTTTGGAATGACCCATCAGAAAGCTTAGGCTTTACCCCTTCAAATAGAGGTCCCACGGTAAAGGAATTTGGAGCTAACATTGTAGACGGTTTTTTAATGACAAATAACCTGAAAAGAATGGTAAGAGGGCACGAATTCCTTGAAGAAGGATATAAGTGGTGGTTCGACGGGAAATTACTCTCCATCTTTTCCTGCCCTAGATACTTGGGTCAAAAAAATGATGGTGCTTTTGTCTTGTTTGAGAAAGGCCAGCTAAAACTGTTTGTTTTCGGGATAAAAAGGAGTAACGAAAAAATAACTCTTAAAGCTCGTTACGAAAGAACTTAGGTAACAAATAATTATTTTGGAATTTAATAGAGTATACTGTTTGTGAAAACTGTTTTTGTATGGTATAAAAATGTGGTCAAGTTGATTAGGGGGGTTCTAATTAGTGGATGTACACAAATTCTTCCTAGATCTAAATTCAAACATTAAGCTTGTGACAACTTTTGAACCGAAGCCCTACATTTACAACTCAACGTGATTTTTAAAGAATTATTTAGTCAATATTTATAATTTATGGTTTTTTCAAATTTTTCCGATAAATAAAATATCTAAAACTGAGAAAAGGAATGGTGAGTAGACAAAGGTTGTATTCAATAACCTTGCTTTCAATAGCTGTGATTTTAATGCTGATAAGTATCGCAAGTGGAGCGCAATTTGCATATATTCCAAACTATGGTGCAACAATTTCTCTGTAATTGATACAGCCAAAAATAATGTTAAAGCCACGATAAATGTATGGATCTTTACCGTAATCATCAGGAAGTTGCAGTTACCTTGGATGGAACAAAGATATATGTGACGAATCAAAAAGAAAACACTGTCTCTGTAATTAACATAACCACAAACAAAGTTACATACACGGTGAATGTCGGAAAATAAGGATTCACAATAAGAATTATAAGTAATGTGCCAATTTTTCTGTAAAATAACAAATATCAAGAGGTTAGTGGGTAAATAATTCCATATCTAATAACCTAATTACATAAAGTATATCAAATTTAACTTTGAATTTGCAGCAAATTCGCAACACTACAACAATGTTTTGAAGGACTATAATGGAACATTGAAAAAGGAACTAGTAAACCTTCAGAATTTGTATACGAATTACATCCTACAGATACAAATCCCGATCAATCAGAGAGCAATTGAAGAGCTCGCAGCTAAAAAACCATGATGGTAATTTTGGGAACTCCGGCAACAATTATACCACAAAATAAAATGAGCAGAGGAGGACATTCTATTAAAGATAGATCGAATTCGAATACAAAATTTTAATCAGTAAGTGACTCGGGCCTTTCTCTAATCCAAACAAACTTTGCTATAATTCCTCTATTACATATCGAAATTTCTTCGTCACACAAAAACCTTTCAGCATCCGCTAATTTAAACCTGCTTACTCTTGGTTTTCTTAGTATTTATCCATTAGACACTCAATTTTGATGCCTCAGAACTCATAGGGTTCATCATGGAATCAGCTAAATTTTTCATCATAGGCATCTGATTTATATTCAAATAACATATGGTTAATATAAAGGTATTTTGATAAACCTATGATGCACGAGTCATGTATATTTCATTTATAAGCATATGACGAAATTTATGGATTTATCGAAATCCCAATAGAAATACATTTCAGAAAAATCTTCCTCAGCTATCCCCTCTAAGCTCAGTATCAATTTCCTTAACAATCTCATAAACAGCTTTTTTTGGTGATTCTGCCCCATATATAATCCTTCCTACAATTACCCAGTCTGCGCCTGCAGAAATCGCTTTAGAGGCTATTCCTCCCTGAGCACCTACTCCAGGGGCGATAATAGCGAGTTCGTCTCCAATAATGTTTCTTAGCTTTTTTACCCTTTCAGGTCTGGTGGCAGGGGCAACAAGCCCGAAAGCTCCTGCTTCAGCGGCCATCTTTGCGATTATTTCTGCGGCAGGCTGCAGAAATTCGGCTCCACCTGGATGGCTCATTTCGGTTACAACAAAAACATCTTTTCCAAACTTGGAAGCTACTTCAATGCAGGCATCAAGGCTGTCTCTTCCAGTAAAACCCTGAACAATAATTGCATTTGCTCCTGCTTCAAAAACCTGCTCACAGATAAGGCGGTTGGTATTTGGGATATCTGCAACCTTGAAATCTGCTATTACAGGAGCAAAATTGGCAAGTTCCCTGATAATCCCAAGCCCTGTAGCGAGTATTAGAGGATAACCTACCTTTATTCCATCTACAAATTCCTGAACATCTTCCGCAATTCTCAGTGCTTCTTCCCTCTCAGGTACGTCCAGGGCAAGAATTATACATGTACTCTTTTCCATTAAATCACATCTTTTAAAAGACGAGTCCGCGCAGCTGCAACCATGATTGGGAGAGTGATAGTCGCGTCTGCATATACAGTTACTGACTTCGCATTTTCGCCTACCTTTCCCCAAGACTTGGCTTCGTCAAGAGTTGCCCCACTCAAGCCGCCTGTTTCCGGGCTATCCATTGTAAGTTGAATTGCATAGTCAAAAGACTTAGGAGTCATAAGCATGGACTGGAGAATATAGTTTTTTGGGACTCCACCCCCAAGTAACAACACACCAGCACTGTCAGCCTCATAGCATATTTCCATGTATTCGTGCATATCAGCAAAAGCATCTACATGCAGAGGATTTCCTTCCTTGTACAACCATCCTTGAAGACCTATCACAGAGTCCTGAAGGGCGGGGCAATAAATCGGAACTTCCATCTCGGCTGCGGTTTTCAGAATGGAAGAGTCATCATCCAAGTTATTCCCTATTTCTGTAAGGACTTGCTGGATAGAAAGCTTTTCCTCCGGAAGCCCGGCATAAACTCTCTGCAAAAACTCCTCAAGATCAGCAAAATGCTGGTCAGGAAGATATACATCATAAATTCTGTTTATACAATCATGTCTCAGCTGGATATCGTTTGAACAATCTGTATCCTTATAGTGGTGAAGACCCAGAGCTTCAACTGTATCATGAACCATATTAGCTCCAGTAGTTACAAGGACATCGATGTGCCCATCACGTATAAGATCCGCAATGATAATTCTCATACCTGCAGGAGTCATGGCACCTGCAAGTCCAAAGAATTTAGTCGTTTTTTCGGAAGCCAGCATCTCATAATATATGTCCACAGCCTCAGCCAGCCTGCCTGCTCCAAAGGCACAACCACCGTATTCAG
>Ga0326728_10003008_pt1 | contig 54151 bp, 51 predicted proteins | sample MB3enrmetagenome_FD_207602 | JGI IMG/M metagenome (GOLD analysis project Ga0326728, IMG submission 207602) | Lab enriched peat soil microbial communities from McLean, Ithaca, NY, United States - MB31MN | ecosystem: Environmental > Terrestrial > Soil > Wetlands > Peat | place: USA: New York... | reverse complement strand
CAGAAGAGGACACGAACTTGAACTTAACCGTTAGTAGTCGGGTGGGAGGTTTGGTGTGTCATAGGGCCCAAGGCAAAGGCGACGATACGAATGGCGAGGCTATCTTCAATGTGCGCAAAATCCATCCTGACGCGAGTTCGTTCTTGCTAACCCGGACTTCTCACCACGAAGATCAGGGATTGATCCATTGCGCCATTGATCCATTGAGTCATTGAAGAAGACGGAGTTCTCAGTTCTCAGTTTTCAGTTCTCAGTTCCCATTCGATAACGCTCTTGACTGATAACTGAAAACTGGCGACTGAAAACTTCGTCTTCTTCAATGGCTCAATCAACCAATGAGTCAATGGATCAATTCCCTGACTCGCTTCGTGGTGAGAAATCCGGGCTAAGCGCCTTTCGCCGCTGCGCTGGCCTGCTCCTTCCATCGTTGGACGTTCACGCCCATCACCAGGAGCCACAGGCAAAGCGCCACTTCCCCGATGCCAGTAACCATGAAATAAGGGAAGATACGGGCTTGTAGCGCCGGGGCGAGAAAGGCCGCGAAACTGTTGATGAGGTAGCCCAAGCCCTCGATTGCCAGCAGCACGCCCAGTATTCGGGGAAGGAAGGTCGACCGGACGATCAGGTATGCCGTCACGAGGCAATCCAATCCGAAAAATACCAGGGAGATGGCAAAGCCATGTTCAAACAACTGCAGAGACATGTACGCAGAAGCCTGTAACTGTTCTACGGTGAATGCGCTCAAGTAGTGCCCGCCCCCCAAAAAGACCAAAGGCGCGAAATGGGCGAGCATACTGATGCTCTCAATGGCCGTCGTCACAAGGTCGAAGAACACCATCAGCAAAGCGACGTTCTTGTTCACCACCTTGAACAAGTTATAGAAGATGAGCAAAATGGGTATATTGCAGAATGCGCAATAGAAGACCTCGACGGCAAAGCCCAACCGATAAAGCAGCTCGTGGGTCATGATGTTGTGCGCCGTAGCCGCGGCATCCCCGTGCACGACTAGCCGGCCGCGAACGAAAATCTCGGCGAATATGCCGCCGACGATGACGATTAAGTACAAGAAGCCGGCGACTCTCGCCTGGAGGCGCGGCGATGCTTCTCTAATCCGTTCCATCATTCCATTGTCTCCTGAGCGATTTAGACCGTTATGCGCCACGAAACCGGCGAAGAGATCCGTGGACCAAACCTAATGTAGTGTCCCCAACGCTTCTTTACATTTGGCGACTTTGGACATAATGCGTTCGACCGATGCGGTCCATGCAAAGACCCGAGGATTCTGGTTGTGATTGTCGAGATATTCGTGGATGGCGGCGATCAGTTCTGGCACGCTCCGAAAAGAACCGCGCCGAATGCGTTTGTCGGTAATTTCCCGGAACCATCGTTCGATTAAGTTTAACCAGGAGCTCGAGGTGGGGACAAAATGCAAATGAAATCGCGGATGCCGTTGCATCCAGGATCGAACTCGCGGGTGCTTATGCGTCCCATAATTATCCACCATCAAATGCAAGTCCAGCTCGGTTGGGGTCTCGGCGTCGATCTTCTTGAGGAAACGAATAAACTCCTGATGCCGATGACGGGGCATACCATCGCCAATGACTTTGCCATCCAGCATGCTGAGCGCGGCGAACAAAGTCGTGGTGCCGTGGCGCCGGTAGTCGTGCGTCATCGTCCCGCAGCGCCCTTTCTTCATCGGCAAGCCGGGCTGGGTTCGATCCAGAGCCTGAATTTGGCTCTTCTCATCGACGCAGAACACCAAGGCCCGGTCGGGAGGGTTGAGATAGAGGCCGACCACATCGGTGAGTTTCTCCAGAAAATGTTGGTCTCGGCTGAGCTTGAAGGTCTTGACCAAATGCGGCTTGAGGTTGTGCTCCTTCCAGATGCGCTGCACCGCCATGCGGCTGATCCCTTGTGCCTCGGCCATGCTCCGCACCGACCAATGCGTAGCGTTGGTCGGCCTCGAATGCAGGGTTGCTTCGACGACAGCGTGGATTTGACGAGGCGAAAGGCTCGGGATTCGGCCCGGCCGGGGAGCGTCCTTTTCCAGGCCCGGCAATCGAAGCGCCAGGAAACGCTCCCGCCACAATTGCACCGTGGGCCGCGAAATACCCAGAGCGTGGGCGATCTCCTGGCTCAAGGTGCCCTCGGCCGCCATCGAAATAATCTGCGCCCGCTGCACCAGCCGGAAAGGAAGACTTCGGCTGTGGGGCCAAGCCGCCAAGGCAGTCTGTTCCTCGGCGGACAGAACAATAGGAATTGCGACTCTACTCATGAAATCAAGCATACCGGTTTCATCTTTATAAGTCAACTTAATTATGGGACACTACACTAGATAGCGCCGGGGTTTCGATCCCACCCGCAGGGATGAAGCCGCCGGTAGGGAAGTGCCGGTGTCCGCAACGAGCCGGTAGAGTTTCAACCCCATCTGCGGAACGTTCTGCGCGACGAAGGCCACGGTGGCAGTCTCGCGAGCCCCCGCCTTCGCCGGCGCCTTCAGAATCTGCACCGGCGCCGTTTCCTTGCCATGCACAGCCACCATTCGCGCCGGCAGCGAAAAGGCGGAAACCTCTGCGGTTACCAAACCGGTGCGATCCCATGACTGCGTGTTGTAGACCACTAACGGCACGCCCTCGCCGCGGGTATCGAGCTGGAGACCCAGATTCTCCAGCGAGAACTTCAGGGCGCGGTCGCCGCGCTCGAAGATTTCCTGGTACTGGCGCGCCGCGTCGGCGTAAATGGGACCGATGCCCGAGCCTGCCGCCAGATCGTGAGCCTGGTTGAGCAACGCCAGCTTCCAGGCTTCGCTGATGTCGCGGACCGGATAGTAGTCGCGATAATCGAAGAACACCGCCAGCTCCGACATCTTTTCGGCGTTGAGGAGAAGCTGCTCCGTCTGCCGGTTGTGCCGCTTCATCTCCACCTGGGTGGTGTAGCAGCCGGGGAAAACGGGATTCAACTCTTTCTCGTAAACCGGAAAGTCCTTCTTCTCGGTCAGCAAAGTATCAATGTAATCCGCCACGTTGGTGGGCTTTACCCGTACTTCATCAGGCGAGGCGTTCAGCCTGGCAATGCCGGCAATATCATCAGGATTAGGACCGCCGCCGTGATCGCCCATGCCGTAAAGCACCATGATGTTTTTCACTCCGGCGCGATCGGCGTTCTTCATGCCCAGAACGGTGGTGTGCTCGTGGTCCATCGTCTGCGTATATTCGCCGGGCGTCGTATAACCCAGTACGCGGCTTCCGTCCAAGCCCTGCCACCAGATGATCGGCGGGCGGGTCGGGTCATGGGGACGGTTGAACACGTAAAGCTCAATGCCGGCTTTGTGCGCAATCTGCGGCATCGTGACGGGATGGCCAAAGACGTCCGGCTGCCAAGCCATGCGGACGTAGTGGCCGAATTTTTCCCTGCTGTATTTCTGGCCATAGAGGAACTGCCGCACCAGCGATTCCCCGTCGCTGACGTTCTCATCCATCTGCACCCAACCCGAGGTGGCGGGAACGAAATTGCCGGTCCGGGCCTTCTCCTGAAGCCCCTTGAAAACGTCCGGGTAGAAGTGCTCCATTGCGTCGAGAACCACGGCCTGGTCTTGCGCGAAAGTGTAGCCCGGAAATTGCTCCATCAGCCCGAGCTGGTTGCTGAAGGTGTTGTACATGATGTCGTGGATGGACTCTTCCCAGCGCCACAGCCACGCCATGTCCATGTGAGCGTAACCCACCACGTGGACGGTGTAGTCTTTGGGCTTGGAGGCCGATTGCGCCGTGGTTTGCGCCCGGGCTATGGAAACTAAACACGAAGCTACAAAAATGGTGACGATGAGCTTGCGCACAGTTTTCCTCCTGGCAGAGATTCTTGCTCCCGGGATGCGTTTTAGGCAACCCGCTCCTGGCCGGGTGTCCGCCTTACACCGCCGACACTCTCTCGTGTAGGGCTTCGAAGATAGTCACAACGTTCTCCGGAGGAACATTTGCCAGGATATTGTGGACCTGCTGGAATACAAAGCCACCGCCCGGCCTAAGGATTTCCACCTGTTCCCGGACGTGCTGGCGCACTGCGTCCGGCGTCCCGTAGGGCAGGATCGTCTGCGTATCGCAACCACCACCCCAGAAAACCATCTCCTTCCCGAATTCGGCCTTTAGCTCCCTGGCATTCATACCCGCGCAAGAAATCTGGACCGGGTTGATGGCATCCAATCCGGCGTCAATCAAATCGGGCAACAGTTCCCGGACGCCGCCACAACAATGGAGCATCACTTTGACGTTGGCCAGTTGCTTGGCGTGGTTCCACATGAGCTTGTGGCGGGGTTTGAAGAACTCGCGGTACATCCTGGGGGAAATTTGCGGCCCGCTCTGCATTCCGAGGTCATCGCCGAACCTGATGATGTCGATATATTCCCCCACCGCCCCCAGGAATTCCTCCAGCTTGGACATGTAAATCTCCACCAGCCCATCGAGAAATTTATGCGCCCTCTCCGGCTCGCCGGCCAGAAGCACAAAAAAGTTGTCGTTGCGATAGAGAAACTGCCCCGCCTCAAGCAAGTTGCCGCCGAAGCCCCCCAGAATCGCCTTGTCTGTGTTCTGCCGCAGTCTCTTTGCACCTTCCCTGAGTTGCGCCCAATCAACCCCAGGCCCTGGAGGACAAACCATCACGTGCCACATGGACTCTTGCATAGCCTCGGGAATGGTTCTGGGGCCGTTTTCATCCGCAAACGGGAAATAGGTTTGTTCGAAATAAAGCGCACCCTCGGGCATATGGGAAATCATGCGCCCACTCTTGGAGCGGAACACCCACCTCCCGTCCTCCTTTTGAGGCAAAGCCCACGCGGGCACCTTGCACGGCGTGCCGTCGGGCAAAGTCCAGTCGTTCCAGGATTCTTCCGTGAGCGCGAAACCCCGCGCCATATCGATGGTATCGACCCCGAATTTCTCCATGAGGTCATCATCCACGATGGCCAATTGTTGGATAGGGTCGTAAACGCGAATGGCCTTCTTCGGGAGTCCAAGATAATCACGCAGCTTGGCGTAAGCAATGGCAGCGATCCCGGAGGAAGGGTGACCGGAAAAATCAATGGGCGCGCGGTCGGGCTCGCGATGATTGCAGGCACTAAGAACTCTTTCGCGCGAGGTCATGGTTTACACTCGGAATTTGAAGCGGAATTTCCACTTTCGTTTATCGCATCGACCGGGAACATACACCTGATCGCTTTCGGACACAAGTAGTAGGGTCGGGAATTGTAGGGTCAGGAATCAGCCGTTTCGGCCCGAGGACACTCGATAGCGCAATTCTGCCTTGAGCTTGGGCGGAATAGAAAGCATCATAAGCGACGGTGGGGACGGCGATACAGATCGAAATCATACCGTCGATTGTGTGGGTACGATGGACGTGCGCCAAGGGTACGCCAGCAATAGCCAGGTAGCTTGGGGGCACGCAGCGGCTACGGGAGCCGAGGGGAGCGCCTCGCTTCACCTCAAAGCGGTGTTCAAGAGGTGAGCCAGCCTGACCCCGGCCTTCCCCGACTGGAGTTCGATCACCGGGTCCCCTTGCCTTTCGTAGTCGGGGCCGATCACAGCCGGATTCCCGCCGCCCAGGTCTCCATAAGCGACCGTCTGGGCCAGCCGGTGCCCCTCCAAAACCCAGTCCTCGATGCTGCCCTTGGCCCACTCGGCCCGGTCCTACCGGAACTCAGGTGCGAAGCAAGGGTGGCGCTACAGAAGCCAGCTTCTAGGGGTTCATGTCGCTGCCTGATGTTGCCCGGTCTGGGCCCCTGTCCTTGATCAGGGTCCGCAGTGCGGTCCTCACCCCGACGTAAGTTTAGTGAGACCTGTCGCATCACTGTTTCTTTCTTGCCATTCTCTTTCGTGCCAAACTTGCCGTCTCTACTTTCGCCTCGATCCCCCAATAGCGCCGACCGCAGCGGCGCGCTGCGAGAAGCGTGGTTCCCGATCCGCACATCGGGTCGAGCACGAGGTCGACAGGCGAAGTCAGAGCCTTGATGATCGCCTCGGCCTCGCGTACTCCCTGCTGCCACTCGTGCTGCGTCTTTTCCATATCGCCCGCAACCGTATCCTCGATGATCTGCTGCTTGTTGAACCGCCCGCCTTTCGTAAACCAGACCAGCGGCTTGTAGCCGACCCTCACTCCGTATTCACGCATCAGCGCGCGGCTACCGCTGTGCAGCACGGCGCGCGTCCACCAGTAAGCGAGGTGCTCTCGGCAAGACGCGATGACGTCAGGCAGAGCATAGTTCGGCGCATAAGCCAGCAGGCTCCCCCCGGGCAGCAGGACGCGCTTCGCCAGCTTCGCGGCCTCGCCGTAAAGCTCGAGGCTGGCGCGATCATAGGGCGGATCCGTAAAGATGAGCGCCACGGACTCATCAGGGATCTCCTGCCCGACTTCGCGGAAGTCTCCCAGGATGATTCCCTCGGCTTGATGCGGCGGCCGGTCTGCCGCTTCTCCGGCGATGACTCTCTTCGCTTCCAGATAGATCTCTTTGAGGTTGAGCCGCCGAACTCCCGCCACGACTTCTTCCACAACTTTGTCAAACCACTTTTGCGGTGTCACCGCGAGAGTTTGGGCGGCGCTGGAGGCGTCACGGGTGATGCCCTCGGGCAAACTTTTATTGTCGTCACCGACGACAATATGCTTCGGCCGCTTCCCCGGCGAGACAATTGCGGCCAGCAGCTCCCCCAGCCGCCTTTCCAGCGTCAGCCGCGCGGCGAGCGCCCCCGCCGCTGCGCCCCCGGATTTGGTCTGAGGGGCGATTGCAGCCTCGGTTTGAGGCTTCCTTATGCTTCGGGTCCGGCAGGATGGTCCGCAGGCTGCTGCGAGTTTTTGGGCCAGCCCGGCGGGGCATTGCAGGTGATGACCTGGCGCTGCGGCCCCGCCCAGAATCCCCACCGCCCGACCCTGCACGTCCCGCCTCGCCGCCGGCCGGCGAGCCCAGGCGAACAGCCTGCCCGCGTTTCGCCGCCCCCCGCCGGCAGGAGCAGGAATCGGCGCCTCGGCGATTGTCCGCGCATCAGGGCCGAACGACAAGAAAAAAGTGCAAAGTCCGATACAGATCAATATACTGTACAGCCATGGACGCGATTGAGGTGTTGAAGACACGGCGGGCCGTCCGCGCCTACAAGCGCGAACCGGTGCCCGAGAACATCATCGAGGATATCGTTGATTGCGGACGCCTAGCGGCCACAGCGGTCAACATCCAGCCTTGGGAATTCGTGGTAGTGACGGATCCCGATGCGCTGCACCGGATTGCGAAGGCCACCGACTACGGGGGATTCATTGCTGACGCCCCAGCATGCGTTGTTGTCATATGCCGGGACACGAAGTATTACCTCGAAGACGGCAGCGCCGCCACGGAGAGTATCCTGCTGGCTGCTCGCGCGCACGGCCTGGGTTCCTGCTGGGTTGCCGGAGACAAGAAGCCCTATGCGGCGGAAATCTGCCGGCTGGTGGGAGCGCCCCCAGGCTACAAGTTGATCAGCCTGATTCCCATTGGCTATCCGGCGGAGAGCCCGGAAAAGGCCAAACGGCCCCTGTCAGACGTCCTGCATTGGCAGAAGTATTGAACTCTACGTGAACGATTCGCCGGCAGGCAGCGGTTTCGAACAGGCACTCCGCTCCTTACGGTGAGGGGGACCATTTACCGTGGCCAAACCCTCCGATTGTCGCTAGGCCTGCTGATCGGTTAGACTAGGGTCGCATCAAAAACGAGCTAAAGGAGCAACTTGTGGATATCGCGAAAATCGTGGCCGCCTTAAAGCAGGAGCGGGATAGGTTGGATAGGGCGATCGCCGCGCTTGAAGGAGCGGAGTCTCGCGCCGGACGCAAGAAGGCCGGAACTGCGAAAAGGACTCCAGCCAAGAAGCCCGTCCGAAAGCTGACGCGTCAGGGGCGAAAGGCCATATCGGAAGCGATGAAGAGGCGATGGTCGGAAGCAAAGGAAAAGGGCCTGGCCCGGCTGGGCTGACCGGGCCTGCCTGGCAATCCAGAGCACGCTCTGGCGGCGAGCGAAGCCCTGCCGATCCACAGCCTCGCTTTGCGGCGCAGCCATACGGAACGCAGAAGGCGGCGACGAAAAAGGACGAGCGGCAGCTTGCACCGCCAGGCGTGTCATGCTGAGCCCCGCGAAGCATTTCTCTTCTAACCCGCAGGGGAGCACAGCGCGGCGACGCCGCAACCCAATACAGGGATTCCTTCAAGTCCGTCAGCCACCGCTCGTTCGGTTTTCGCAGCGCCAAGAACTTCATCGCTGCCGTCTATTACGGCTGCGCGCGGCTGCCTCTGCCGGCGGGAAGCTGATTACACTTTTGGGATAGGAACCGTTTTTTCTTAAGCAAGGTCCGATGGCAGAAGTTGGGACTATAATCGTGCGATCTGGTAACGAGGCATGGGAAATGGAAAGCCGGGAAAGAGTCCTGCGAGCGATTAACTTCGGCAAGCCGGATCGACCACCCATCTCTCATGCCATTCTGCCGTCAGCCCAGTATTATTTCGGCGACGCGCTCAAGCGAATCACGGACGCGGTTCCGGAAGACTTCGGTTGGAGCCTGCTGCCGGACCTGCCGCCAGAGAAGTTGCCTCCCTTGTACAAAGAGGGTGAAAACAGAGACGAATTCGGCACCCTTTGGAAGTGCACGGTTTGGGGCCGGTGTGGAATCCCGATCGATTATCCGATCGCCGCTGATTGGAGCAACTATCGGGAGTTCCAATGGCCCGTCTTCGCGGCCGGCGTTCCCAAGTATCGTCTCTACAGCGGCCATATGGCGGGGACAAGCGATGCCTACTACGCCCGTGGCGGCTGGATCACTTTTTTCGAGCAGATGCAGCAATTGCATGGGTTCGAACCTACCCTCGTCGACCTTGGGAGCGGTCGCCCCGAGATCTATCGCTTGCGAGACGACCTGCTGCAATTCAACCTCGACTGGCTCGACCGCTGGCTGGCTCACGACTACCAGGGGATCCACTTCGCCGACGACTGGGGATCGCAGACCGGCATGCTGATTTCACCCCAGATGTGGCGGACATTCTTCAAGCCTGCCTACGCGGCGATGTTCGGCAAAGTCAAGAAAGCCGGCCTGCACGTCTGGTATCATAGCGACGGCAACATCACTTCCATCCTGCCCGATCTCGAGGAACTGGGCGTCGACGTGCTCAACTGCCAGTCGTCCGTAATCGGTGTGGAGAACCTGAAACCGTATGTGGGCAAGATGTGCTTCCGTACCGACATCGATCGGCAGCACGTGCTTCCCTTCGTATCGCCCGACGAGGTCAGGCGATTCATTCATGAGCTCTTCGAGAGCCTTGGCACATCCGATGGAGGCATCGTCGCCTGCGGCGAAGTGATCGAAGACGTGCCCCTCGCCAACATCGAAGCCATGTACCAGGCGTTCCTCGATTTTCGCTACTGACCTCTTGTCCGTGTCACTTCCGGTGCGCGGACAGCGGCTGGTGTCTTGCAACATCCAGTTTCTGACGACCCTCACCCGGCGCTACGCGCCGGGTGAGCGTTGTCAACTACCATCAGGGCCTTCCGGCAGACCAGGGCTCTCCTTTCCCGCATTCGGCCGAACCCTATTCGTACTTGGCACGGCCGAACGCTGCGAGGCCCACCACGTAGATCAGACACACCGCCGGGATCAGCATGGCGGCCCGCATTCCGACGTGGTCCCCCACCCAGCCTTGAAGGGTTGCTCAAGCTGGGTATCCCCATCTCGGAACGAACCGTATCGCGACTCCTGCCCAGAAAGCGTCGGCCTCCTTCTCCAACCTGGAAGGCGTTCCTCGACAACCAGCTGAACCAACTGGTTTCCATCGATTTCTTTACCGTTGTCCGTCGCCAAAAGTCTGCCTCCCGGTTTCGCATGGATGGAATCGCAAAATTGTCGGGATATTGAAGTGCCGGAACTGCCAAAGACTTGCCGGGAAGGAGTCAGCTTTGACTGTCCGCAGCAGCTTCAGACGCCGATCCCTGCGAAACTCGGCAGGCTCTGCATCAACAACAAGACCTCTTCAGGCAGCCTTCTGCCAATCGTATCGATGATGCAAACCGCCCACGCGCGGGTATGAAACCAGCCGAACGGATTGGCCCGGCTGGGAGGAAACCCGGCGCGTCTTTCTCAAGAGAGTCGTGTATGCGATCCGCTTGGTAACAAGATACGTAATCCCGGAGCAGACGACGCAAGTGAACCGCATTGAACACGATGACGTGATCGAGTAGCTCTCTGCGACAGCTACCAATCCAGCGTTCGGCGACGCCATTCTGCCACGGGCTTGCAGGGCTTATGCGTGTGGGTTTCATGCCGGAGCTCATCAGAAAATCGGTTACCCCTTCGCCAAACGTGCCGTCACGGTCCAGAATCGCGTAACGGTAAGGACAAGTTTCCGGAAATGCTAAGGGCAGCGAGGAGAAATAGAGCCGGGGAATGGACCGGGCGTGCGAGCACTAAGTACGCCGGAGGTGCGCCAGCAGGGCAAGGTGAATTGAGTGCGGGCAGCAGCTACGGGCGGGCGCGTTCCACTTCACTTCAAAGCGCCGTTCAGGAGATACGCCAGCCTGACCCCCGGCCCACCCCAAAACGGCCCGACCCTGCAAGGGCAGCACGACGAGCGCAAAGGTCAGAACCAGACTTGCTCTCCATGAAAAAGCACGGCTCGGAACAGTCATGCGTCCACCTTCGTTTCCCTCTGGAGCTTCTTGATCCGCTCCAGTATCTCAGGCTTGGTCAGCACTCCCCTTCTCCAACTGGAGCTCGACCGCCGGGTCCGCTTGCCGCTCATATGCGGCGGTGATGGCTACCGGGTCGCTCGTGCCCAGGCCTCCGCAAGCGGACCGCCCGGGCCAGCCGGTGCCCCTCCAAAACCCAGTCGTCAATGCTGCCCTTGACCCACTCGGCCCGGTCCTCTGCCGTGATGCGGCTCTCCGGCTCCCCCGCCGGGGCCTCGGGATTCCGGCTGATGTGTTCGAGCGGGCCTGCCCGACTCGCCATCATCCTCGTCGTGCAGTGGCTGGTGCAGGCCGCACTTCTGAAAAGGAGTGCTAAGTCAAGCACACCGCTTCCCTCAGACACCTGCGGGATCGGACAGAATCACCCGCAGGTCAGTCAACATCCGACTCGCCATATTCCTCTGGCCGGTGCTCTCGGGCGTAACGAACCATGGCGCGGAGGTTTTCGGGTGGCGTCGTGGTCGGCGTTTCGCACCCGGTGCCCACGATGTGGCGCCTTCCGCAGGTTCGATGGCACCGTCGCGACGCTTCGTAGACCTGCTCAGGGCTCCCCTCCAACATGTCGGTGATGGTCGACACATTGCCCAGGATCACCCGGTCTGGACCGAGGCCAGCGCGGGCGGCCGCCAAGTTGGTCGGTGAATCCACTTCGAAGATGTGCACGGGCAAACGCCGCATTTGCGCAATCAAGGGATCCGTATTCCCGCACATGTGCGAGCGGACGATCACCTCCGGATGCGCCTTGCGGATGGACTCGACCACACGCAGTTGCCGGGGAAACAAGAAGTCGCGGTAATAGCGCGGTCCCATCAGGCTGGCCGCCGCATCGCTCATGCCAATGGTATCCGCGCCGGATTGAATCTGTGTCTCGGCGTAAACGATGGCCACCTCTGCCGTGAAGTCCAGCAGATCATGGACAAAGGCGGGATCGTCCACAAAATCGGCCATCACATGGGTCAAGCCACGCAACTCGGCGGCCAGCGCCAGGGGCCCCTCCACCCATCCGACGATCGAGACCTCGCCTCGAAACTCCTGGACCATGGCTTCAATTCCCTTGATTCGGTCGTGCATTCGTCCGCCACCAAGTGGGTCGCGAATCCGGAAGGTCTTCAGAAGCGACTTGTCGAGCAGCGCCGCTCTTTCCTCGCGGATGGCCGGCCCCTGGTCTTCGTACCAATCGACGCTTCCCTTGCCTGCGATGTCGATCACTTCCCGTGCCGGGTCGGAACAGGTCATTAGGCAGTCGATGCCAAAATCACGGGCGACTTTGCTTTGGGCTTCGGCCATCTTCCTTCCGTCTCGGGTGTAGTCGATGTAAGGGATCCCCAGGTGTCTGGCAGCGAACATCATGATCATCGGCTGTACCGGCAGGTGATCAACCGGCATGCCTGCCACCAGACCTCGGACTCTCTCAATGGAACGCACAGGAATCCTCCCGACCAAGCTTATTACAATAACCCCCCACTGCCTTCCTTTAGCAACACAATTGCCTCAAGCCAACAACAAACACGCGCCCACTGATAACACGTAACTTACTGATTCTACGAAACGGCAGAAACGCTCAAAACGACCGAAACGCCACTTCGAGGTACACGGCGGGTACACGCCTGCCCTAATCGCACACCCTTTCCCCCGACCCCTGACCTGGAATCGGGGCTGATCGGTCCGGTTCGCATCACCGCCAAAGCCGGTGCCTGTCAGGTTCTCACAATGCGCAAGCTACTGCGTGCGACGGCTCTTAGCCAAGCCGACTCGCCAGAGCCAGTGTGATGAAGCCCAGGATCAGAAAAAGGACGCCCAGGAGCATGAAAGTCAGCGCCTTGCTGCCAGCCCCCTTCCATTCGCCGGTGGCGAGGCCCCACACGTTTGAGGTGATGATGATGATCGACATAAACAGCGGCCAGCCTAGAATCGGGCCCATCGATGACATGCGTGCGGAGACTGCGCCATAGATCACGGTGCTCCCAAACCAGAGCAGCCCCATCGCGGCTCCGAGGAACCAGTTGAGACCCGTCCCTCTGGCGCCAAACAGATTCGCTGTGTTGTTCTTCCGCCAGAGGTACGCGCAGTAGATCAAATAAGGGATGAGAGAAGCAGTCACCAAAGGTGCCCAGATGACGTTAGCCCGGCTGCCAGGACCAACCCCCTGCTCGGCGGCGCGGGCAATGAAAGGGGCGCCAAAAGCCAATCCGAAGTTGATCAGCGGCGAGCCCACCCCGGCAAGGATGCAGATGAGCAATCCGGCCTTGAAGCTCATCGATATCGCGGAGGATTCGCGCGGCCGTGCCACGGTTGCATCGAGATGTTTCTCCTTCATCTTTCCGGCTATGGCACATCCCACGATGCCGCCCAGAATCAGCGCCACTCCAAGGAAGATCAAGTTGCCTTGGGCAGTGAAGACTCGCTGGCGCTGCAATAGGAGGAGAGGAACCAGCGAGCCGAGCGCCGTTGAGAGACCGATGGCAATCGCGAAATTAAGCGCGATGCCGATAGCCGCTATGCCGAGCCCAAAGAAGATTTGCGCTAGACCGAACCCCACACCGAATCCTACAGGCAGCAGGAGGGTTCGAGCGCCCACGCCCTGGTAAATACTCCAGGCACTGGGAACCGTAATGAAAACGACCAGCCAGGGAAACACGAGCATCCCCGTAACGGCCCAGACGGCCCAGACGTTCTCCCACTTCCACCCTTTCACGTATTTGATCGGAGCGGCGAAGCTGCCGTTCACGATGCCGGCGATGACCGCTAACATAATCGCGATCGATAGGCTCGACATTCAACCTTCCTTCCAATTTGAGCTGTCAGCCATCCCACGGGGGTGCTCGGATTGATGCAGGCCCGGGGACTCGTACTCAGCGGTCCAGGGCTCCGACTGCCATGAGTTCCTGAGGCAACGCCGTGCCCGTGCCTTTCTTCATGACCGTAATCGCGGCCACCAGATTGCCGAAGCTCGCGGCCGCGACGGGGTCACCCGTCACCGCCATGGTTAATGCCGTTCCGGCGGCGAAGCTGTCACCGGCCCCGCAGATGTCCACGGGTTTTTCGACCGGCCGCGCTTTGGACCAGGCTTCTTTGCCTTCCTCGACAACGAGCGCTCCTTGCGGCCCGTGCGTCACAAAGAGGGCCTTCGCGCCCAACTGTTCGCGCAATCGCCTGAAATCCACGCTTCCGAAGAGGTCCTGGCACGCTGCTTCCGCCTCAGCGCGATTTGGCTTGACCATCACCGTGCGAAACAAACGGACACGCCTACGAGAATCCACGAGGAAGACTTTCTGGGGATGCTTTTCAGCGCCTGCGATGATCGCCTCGCGCACGGCGGGGCTTACCACTCCGCCTACCGAGGTTTCCGTCTGATCGGCCACGAGCACGGCGTCAAAGCCTTCCATCGCCGAAGCGAGGTTTGCCAGTATTCTCTGTTCCGCCTCTGCGGGGAGGGGTTTCGTCGAGAGGAAGTCCACTCGTGGCTGGTCCTCGATGCCGGATTGGCTGTTCAGGAGCTTCGTGTACGTGAAGGTCTGCCACCGGGGGATTTCCACCATGAGGCTCGTGTCGATTCCGCGCTCCGTCAAATCGCGATCCAACTCGAAGCCAAAGCCGTCGTCACCTCGGACCCCCAGCACAGCGACTCTTCCTGTTCCCAGAGCGGCGAGATTATTGGCCACATTGCCGCCGCCACCTGGAGTGACTTCCGTAGACACGATCCCAAGGCGGGGAATGCCGGTTTCACGGGAAGCCTCCGAGGCGGCGGGATCGTAGGTGCACCACCGGTCCAGGCAGATATCTCCCACCACCAGGGCGCGGAGTTTCTTGGTGCCTTCCAGAATTTCAGTTACCGTCATGGTTGCTCAGCTCCAGAAGAGCGCGTCGCAAGGCCGGAACGGTCGCGCGATGATCGCCGCAGAAATAAAAACTCTCTCTCCCGTCGGTTACGACCTGGGGCTGTCCGCGAATTGCTCAACAGATTGCCCTGGCTTTCGACATCCCCGTCGACAAAGACGTGGTTCGAAGGATTCTTGCCAGTCACTACCGACCGAAACAGAACTCCGGTGGCCCATCTTGACTAACATTCCTGGGCCACCTGAAGGACAGCCTCTGGAACGTAGATCTGTTCAGGTGCGAGTCGGCCACGTTGCGGACCCACTGGGCCCTGGTCGTCATGGATCAATGCACTCGCCGCATCATTGGGTTCGGCGTTCATGCCGAGGCCGTCGATGTGTGGCTCTTTGTCGGATGTTCAACCGCGCCATTCGATGGCAACCGTGGATGCCGAAGGGCCTCAGCTCCGACCACGATCCCCTTTATCGGTTTGGGCAGTGGCAAGCCAATCTGCGGATACTGGAGGTGGCCGAGATCAAAACCGTCCCCTATGTTCCCCTCTCCCATCCGTTTGTGGAACGAACGGCTGATCGGCACGATTCGACGCGAGTATTTGGATCGCACGTTGTTCTGGACGACTGCGGATCTGGAAAACAAGTTGCTCGACTTTAGAGCATTCCTCAACCACCATCTCTCGCATACTGCCCTGGAAGGCCGAACACCTGACCAAGACGCGCTTATGCCGCGACCAGTCGCCAATCGCCAATCCTATGGATGGCAATGTCACTGCCGAGGCCTCTATCGCACACCAATGGCTGCCTAGTCCTCCAAGGACTCGTGCTCGCCGCGGTATCCGGCGGACATCGACAAACTGCACTACCAATGAACCCAGTCGCTGTTTGAGCGTGTAAACGCGGCGCGGTTGACTGATCTGACTCTTTCACTGCCACCAACTGCTTTCCGCGAGTGGAACTCGCCTCACTTGGACAGCGCGGTCACCGGCAGGATCGATCAACATGTCAATTCGCCACAGACAGGCTCAAAGCAAGTGATAGGTTAGCAAGGCTGAATCGGGCTGCTCCGGTAATCGCACTTCGAGTTCCTGTTCCATGAGCTCGCGGCCGTGAAGCGTCTTCCGTTCGTTGGCGTCGAGGTTCGTGACGCAGTATGACCTTTCCGCCCGGAGCTCGTTGAGGGGAAATACCGCCCCCGTGTAATCGCTGAGTGGCCGCTCGAGAACCGCCAGAAGTCCCTCATCCGTTTCGGGCACATGAAGTTGATAAGCCATCCAGGAGTCGTTCGCCTGCGTATACTCCGTCAGCGGGTAAAAGTCGCCGTAGAAAAATCTCTGAATCGTACGATACTGCTCGACGGACCTCTTGACCTCGGCGAATGGAAAATGACGGTAGTCGGTCCTGGCCTGGGGCGTGTCGCCCGACCCAAACAGGCCGAAGGAGAGTCCGGAGGTCATACTGCTGCGAATGCGGTACTCGTTCTTGGTGGTAAGGTCGCCGGCCGAGGTGGTATTGAGCGGCACCCAGCGGAGCAGGCCGTGGCTGTGGCATTGGTTGGCGAGGTGGTCTCCCACAAAATCGGTACGTGACAGCGCCGTGCGTGCTGCGGCCAATGGTCTCGAGGTCGATCCGCCGTCCGCCACTGGCGCAGTCGTCGATGATTAGGTTCGGGTGCCTCCGCCGCAATTCATCCCAGAATTCGTAAAACCCCTCCACCCAGCGTATCTCAGTTATGCCCTGGCGGTCAGGCGCGTCCGCCGCGCGCCAAAACTCCAGGGGCGCAATGTTGGCGTCGTTGCGGAAGCAATCCAAGCCGAACTCATCGATTTTGGCAGAAATGAAATCGGTCAGAAACCGGCGTGCCTCGGGAATAGCGAGATTGAATAGCCTGTCATTCTCCTGAATCTGGTTGCGCGAACTCTCATTGGGTACCCAACGCGGGTCTGACGTCGGAACATCCCAGTCGCCCTTGGCGTCGAAGCCCCGGTAGACTTTCTTGTCCTTGGGCACTTCCAGGAGCCACTCGCTGTGCTCGGTGTACCACGGTGTCCCTTCGCATACGCGCTCGGGCTCGAACCACAGAAGGAGTTTGCGCCCAGCAGAATGCAGAAGATCGCTGATGGGTTTGAAACCCTGGGGATAGAGTTCTTTCTTCACTTCCCAGTTCCCTGCGTTGTTCCACCACGGACCTTTGCCAAACCATCCGGCGTCGATCCAGTAGTACTCCACGGGAAGATCGTGCGCGATGATCTGCCGGATGTTTTCGAGATGACATGCGGCTGAGGTTTCGCCCCAATTGTGGTTAGTAATCGGGGCAACCAGCGGTTTGCCCTCCGGCGTGGGACGGTGGTGCGCCAGGATAAACTGCCGCAGCAGATTGTGCCCGCGGAGGGGTTGACCCTGCCAGAAGAGCATCAGAATTCTCGGCGTGCGAATCTCTTCGCCAGGGCGCAGCTTCAGATGCGTCAAAGCCATGCCAGCCCGCACCTGGAAATGCGCGTCTTCCTCGGGACGATGAAAAACGGCGGCCCACTCGCCCGACCAACCGACGGCCAGCACTGCGCCTTCACCACGTACCTCGATGTTGAAGAAGGGGAGGTAGGCGCTGGAAGAGCGGCCGCCCCCAGCGTTCAGATCCAACCGGCCACGCGGGCCGAGAACTCGCGTCATCGGCATGAAGTCGTTGATGGAACAGGTAGCCCCCCGGGCGTAGTGAATAACGGGGTCGCCATCCGGGGAATTTAGCCGCGTGTCGAGCGGCTGGATGCCTCCCAGAATCGGCGTATCGGTGCGACCGGCGTTCTTAAGATGCAGAATCGACTCCACAGCCGGGAAATCCTTAAAGGTCGTGGTTATAGCCCGCACCTGCAAGCGGGTCTCAGGATCCGAGTAAGTGACTTGGTGTTGCTGCCCCAGGCCGTCCGGTTCAGAAGCCTTGGTGTCGAACTCCCAGCCAGGAAGGAGGTCGGCCGATTTCCTCCCGCCATAGATGAAGGAAAAAGGAGGTTTGAGGATGTCAGGCAGCAGGCGGGTCTTCGCCCGTGTCCTACCCTGTGCGGAAGCCGCGCCAAACCTCCGGGCCCAATCCTCGGCCACGGCCATTTCCGAATCCGTGCCCAAGGTGCGGGCAGCGGGGAGGGCCACTCTGTCCGGCGCCGGCTCGGGCTCAGAGTCCCCCAGCGTGCCGGCTTCCGAGAAGGCGCCCAGCGCAACCGCTCCCGTGCCCAGACGCACAAAATCGCGACGGGTCAGTAAGTTCTTGCTCATCGAAGCTGACCAAAGCTCTCAGGACAGCCCGAAGCTCCGCTAATGCGGCTTTGAGTATACTGGATTTTACGCGAATGCGCCGATCGTTTACTTCTTCCCTGATCTAGCGAGGGCGTTTTTGAAACGGCTGGCATACATGTGCGTATCACTTGGAACCCGAGGGAAAGAAAAAGAACCACCGATGTTGGCAGGCGCGTAAAGTCCATCCCGCACCATGAAAGCCTTTGAGCGCACCAGTTTGCGCATAGTCGATGGAGAGAGGCGCCTGGCGCACCCTCCTCTTCGTGACAGTCAGACCTGCCACTGATGGTCGGGTTTGTCGAGGTAGAGCCGAAACAGCCGGAGGTTTCTCAGCCCTCGCTGAGCGGAGGCCGTTCGTGGCGGCTTTGGCGTTGCGACAGCGCCGTCCAGTTGGTGCACCCTTGACCAACGGTAGTGCCTCTTTCCTACTTACGGCTGGACCGTCCTCAGTCACCGAGCACCGTCACTACCAGGGTACGATGGCGCCCGCGTACGTCGCATTCGAGATGAAAGATCTGCTGCCACGTGCCCAGCACAGGCTTGCCCTTGGCGACTGGCAACGTCAGCGATGGTCCGAGGAGGGTCGCCTGCAGGTGCGAGTGGCCATTGCCATCATGCCACGCTTGTTCGTGGCCGTAGTTGCGGCTGGGCGGGATAAGCTTGTCCAGAATAGCAGGCAGGTCACGCTGCAGGCCCGGCTCGAACTCAATCGTGCCCAGAGCGGCCGTGCTTCCGACGTTGAAAACGTTGACCGTGCCGGTTTGGACTTTGGACGAGCTTACGGCTTCAGTAACCTGTTCAGTCAAGTCGTGCATGTCACCGTGGCCCGATGTAGTGATGGAAATCTGCTGTTGGTAGGTCATAATCTCGGCACCTTCCGTCGACAGTTTGGCTGCGTTTGTTCCAGCCCCCTACGATAATGCATCATAGGGGAGCACGGAAGTTGCGACGACGAAGGCACCGCAAGCATGCGACCCCAGGGGCACTCCTGGAGCACGACCTGCCGGGGAGACAGGCATCGGCAAGGGAACGGCGCAGCCGGCTTTCTATGGATTGACTGCTTGAGTTCAGAGACAGTTTGGCTGCAGGCAGGTTTAGACCCGGGTGACCATCTCGATTGAGGGGCCGATACCGTGAATTCACTCGAACGCGTTCGGGCAGTGTTGGGGGGCAAGGTTCCAGACCGGGTTCCCGTGTGCCTCCACAACTTCATGCTGGCGGCACGAGAAGCCGGCATCCCGATGGATAAATACCGCGCGGATCCGGAGGCCATCGCCAAAGTCCACTTGACCGCGGTGGAGAAGTACGGGCACGACTGCATCATGATCGACACCGACACGACGATGCTGGCTGAGGCCATGGGTGCGGAATCGGCGTGCGCCCCCAACGAGCCCGGCCGCATCGTGGCGCCCGCGATTCGAGGTCTCGGCGAGGCGGACTGCCTGAAGGTGGTGAACCCGGAAACCGACGGGCGCATTCCTGCGCTGCTGGAAGGAGTGCGCCTGATTGCCAAGCAGGTTGGTAAAGAGATCGCTATCCGGGGCAACGCCGACCAAGCAGCGTTTGATCTGGCTTGCCTGGTGCGAGGCATCGAGGATTTCTTTATGGAGTTGGTGACCGACGCGGAGAACCCCGCTATCCAGCATTTGCTCGAGGTCTGCTATCAGAGTCATTTGGCCGTGCACCGGGCTTTGATAAAGGCCGGCGCACATTTCACGTCCATGGGTGACAGTTTGGCTGGACCGGACGTGGTCTCTCCGAAGATGTTCGACCGGTTTGCCCGGCCGTACGAAGAGCGGCTGGTGAAAGACCTGGCGGCGGAAGGCATCTTCACCGTTATCCATATCTGTGGCGATACGACGAAGATTCTCGATCTCCTTTCCCAGTACGATTCCTGTGGGTTTGAACTGGACTATAAAACCGACGCGGTGAAGGCCAAAATGACGGCCGGCGTGCGTCACGTCCTTTTTGGGAACATCGATCCCAGCGGAGTCATCGCTCAGGGGACGGTGGACGGAGTTCGTGAGAAAACACGTCAACTGATCTCAGTCTGGAAGCCAGGCGGACAGTTTGTCTTGAATGCCGGTTGCGCCATCCCGCCCAGCACACCACCCGAGAATATCCGGGCCCTGATCGAAACGGCACATCAAGAGGGAAGATATGGCTAGCCAAGAGCATTTAGCGATGTGGAGGTCAACAATGCGAACCACCCTCGCCGCCTTCTTCACCGTCTGGCTTGCCTTTCTCCAAGCCAGCACCTCTCAGGATCTGAGGTCTCTCCTCGATGCCGTTTCTGGAGCCTATGCCAAACTCGAACCGCAGACCATCCGTCCGGCGGAAGGCTACCTCAAGTACGACTACCTGATTCCCGCCGGCTATTACCAACAGATGTGGGACTGGGATGGCTTCTTCATCGGTTCCCATCTGGCTCACCAAAGCCGCGACCAGGCCAAGTACCTGAAGGGATGGGCCCTGGGCTTCGCGGGGGCAATCGATAAGGAAGGCTATGTAGCGGGGATGATCACGACCAAGGGGCCGGTCCCGTTGAACGGCAAGTTCGGCAAGTTCGCCATGAAGCCGTTTCTGGCCCAGGGGGCGGTCCTTGCCGCAGAACGGCTCGGCGACTACCAATGGGTGGCGCCCATCTGGGCCAACCTGCGCCGAGTCATCGCCTACCGCGAGAACACCCAATATGACCCCAAATGGGAACTGTTCTTCTGGGAAGACGCCATGCAGTCGGGCGCGGACAACAACGTCGCGCTCACCAATGACCCCAAGGACCCAGACGCCATCCTCATCCTGGCGGCTGATCTTTGCACCTTCCAGCTGCGCGAGTACAAGGCCATGGCCCGGCTGGCGGAAAGGCTCGGCAAGAAACCTGAAGTCGAGGAATACCGACAAAAGGCCGCCAAGCTGCGCGCCGCGATGCTGAAGCACCTGTGGTTCGCCCAAGACGCGATGTTTTTCAACCTCCGCCGGGACAACGGCAAGCCCGTCCGGCACATCAGCTATTCGAACTTCGTTCCTCTCATCGAAGACATCCTGCCGGCCGCTGACGCGCGCGCCATGATCCGCCGCTACCTGTGGAATCCTGACCACATGCTCGCGCCCCACGGGCTTCGCAGCCTGTCGAGGCAGGATTCCGCGTACAACAACGTGAGCATGATTGATCCCTACTCGAACTGGCAGGGGCCGGTATGGATCAACGCAAACTACCTCGACTTCATCGCCCTTAAGCGCTACGGCTTTGACGACGAAGCGCGGGATCTAGCCAGCATCCTGGGCCGCCTCGTTCTTGCTGATATTCACAAGTGGGGCTCCATGCACGAGTGCTACGACGCGGAAACCGGGGAGGGATTGGCTCCGACTCCCGAGCAGTCGAAAAACGGCGTTTTCCCCGGATTCGTCGGCTGGAATCTGCTGGTCCAAGATATGTTGCAGTGCGAGACTAAGGGCGATTGTTTTCTGCTCGACTGGCCTGGAAAGAACCGATGATGTGCCAGGAGAACCGCCACGCCTTCACGGTCGGCCCTGCACAAGGCCGAGTGGCCGATGGAGCGGGTGTCAGTCTTACTCGGCCACAGCAGCATCAAGGTGACGGAGAAGCACTACTCGCCGTGGGTCCGAGCCTCGCCAGGAGCAGCTTGAGGCGGACGTAAGGCGCACTTGGGAACACCCGGGGCTGGGGTCCGTCACAGGATCAATCATGTAAAGTGACGGGCGCTCAGTTTCGTCTGAAACGCCGCCCACCCTGGTCTCCCTCGATCTGCTCAGCACTGAATTGCAAGGAAATGCCACACAAGGGAGCGAAGCTGTTCTTCCACACCTACGAGGAACAGGTAATTGCGCTTTCTCTCGAGCACGCGAAGATCCAGTGATATCCGAAGACAGTGCTGGGTCACACCTTCGCTAACACCGGCCCGGAAGGCGTGAAGGCCTCATGCTCTGTCCGAGCGATGATTTCATCCTGAAGGGCTCGAGTGAGGTCGCAGAAATAATCGCTGTAGCCCGCCACACGCACGATCAGATCCCGGTGCTTCTCCGGCTCCGCCTGTGCCGCGCGCAGTGCTGCGGCTGTGACCACATTGAATTGAATGTGATGGCCATCTAACCGGAAGTAGGAGCGGACCAGGTGCGCCACTTTGCTGAGCCCCTCCTCACCCTTCAACAACTGGGGTGTGAACTTCTGGTTGAGCAGAGTTCCACCCGTCCGGGCGTGGTCTATCTTGGAGGCCGACTTGATGACCGCGGTTGGCCCGTGGCGGTCCGCGCCTTGGACAGGGGAAATGCCATCCGAAAGCGGCTCGCCTGCCCTGCGCCCATCTGGCGTGGATCCGGTGAGCGAACCGAAATACACGTGGCACGTTGTCGAGAGGTAGTTCACGCGGTAATGTCCGCCCTTGGTGTTCTGGCGCCCGTTCACTTCATCGAAGAAGGCGTTGAACACATCCACCACTGTCCGGTCCGCATAGTCGTCGTCGTTTCCAAATTTCGGCGCCTTATGCCAAAGCAGCAACCTCGTCTTCTCGTGGCCTACGAAGTTGCGCGCCATGCCATCCAGCAGTTGCTCCATGGTCAGCACCGTGCGATCAAACACGTGATACTGGATAGCCGAAAGGCTGTCGGCGCAGGTCGCCGGCGCGACCCCCATGATGTAGGTGGTGTTGTAGCGCGGGCCGCCGTCGTTGTAGTCCTTACCCTTCGCGATGCAGTCGTCAACCAGCAGGGAAAGAAACGGCGCCGGCATGTAGTTGGCATAGAGCCGTTCGATAACGTTGTTGCCCCGCACCTTGATATCAACGAAGTGGTGCAACTGCCGGCGAAAAGCCTCGAATACCTGATCGTAGGTGGTGAAACGGCGTGGATCACCGGTTTCGATTCCGATCCTCCTTCCGTTGCGCGGGTCGATGCCGTTATGGAGGGCGATCTCGAGCACCTTGGGCAGATTGAAGTAGCCGGTCAGGATATAGGCTTCTTTTCCGAAAGCCCCGGTTTCCACGCAACCGGAGGTTCCCCCGCAACGCGCATCTTCCAATGATTTTCCCTGGCGCAGCAACTCTTCCACTACCATGTCGGCATTGAAGATCGACGGCTGTCCCCAGCCTTGGCGCACAATTTCCAATCCGCGCTTCAGGAATGCCTCGGGATTCCGTTTACTCAACTGAAGGTTCGAGGAGGGCTGCAACAAATGCATTTCGTCGATGACATCGAGGATGAGATAAGTGACGTCGTTTACGCCGTCGGCTCCATCCCGCTTCAATCCGCCGTTATTAATGTTGGCAAAGTCGGTGTAGGTGGCGCTTTCGGCAGCCGTCACTCCAACCTTGGGAGGAGCAGGCTGGTTGTTGAACTTGACCCACAAGCATTCGAGCAACTCCTTCGCTTGGTCTTTGGTGAGGGTGCCCTCCTCCATGCCCTTCTGGTAGAAAGGGTAGAGGTGCTGGTCGAACCGACCCGGGCAGAAGGAATCCCATGTGTTCAACTCCGTCACGACTGCCAGGTGAGTGAACCAGTAGGCCTGCAGCGCCTCCCAGAAGTCGCGCGGCGCGTGCGCCGGAACACGGCGGCAAACGCCGGCAATTCTCTCCAATTCTTGCCGGCGTTCCGGATTGTCTTCCGCCCGTGCCATTTCTTCGGCCTTCTCGGCGTGGCGTTCGGCGAATCGGATCACAGCGTCAGCCGCTATGGCCATGGCAAGCAGTTCATCCTTCTTCGAGCTTGCCGCGGGATCATCGAAGAAATCCAGCTGCGATAGGACAGATTGGATTTCGGCCTTCAGATCCACAAGGCCCTTGTGGTAAATCACGTCGCCCAACACGGTGTGACCCGGCGCGCGCTGCTCCATGAATTCGGTAAAGATGCCTCCCTCGTAAGCGTCTCTCCATTCCGGTGTCATCTCCGCGAAAATCAGATCACGCATGGAGCGGCCCTGCCAGTAAGGAATCACTGTTTCCCGCTCGACGCGGCGCACCTGGTCATCCACCTGGTAGGAGATCTTCTCGCGCGAACTGAGAATCTCCAAGTCTTGGAGGCTGTGGCAGCAAAGCTCAGGAAAGGTAGGCGTACCTTTAGGAGCCGGGCCGCGCTCTCCCACGATCAGGTCATCCGGGCCGATGTAGATCGTCTTGTGCTCCATCAAGTGTTGCAAGGCGCGGGCACGGCGTATTGGGACTGACGTGGTCTTATCTTGACGGTAGAAATCCGTCAGCAGCGCCGCGCGTTCGATGGAGATCCAGGGCTTTGTTTCCAGGGTCTCTTGTCTTAGCTTCGCCACACGCTCGTTCATGATCAACCTCCAACATGCACGCTGAAGCCATCCTGGCTGAGGCGCTCGGCTGTGGTCGCCATGTGCTCCGCCGTCGGCGGGGTTATGTCCTCAACCTGGTATCGCAGGTGTAGGCGGTTGTACTTGTCACTTCCGATGCGGTGATAGGGAAGGAGGTCAATGCGCTGAAGGCCGACCCTCCTGAGAAACGCGGACACGGCCGCAATATCGGCGGCTTCGTCGTTAACGCCGGGAATGACGGGAATTCGGACGATCACCTGACTGCCGATTTCCGCCAAGGTCTTCAGGTTCTCCAGGACCAGGTCATTCTTCACGCCTGTGAAGCGTTGGTGCTTTTCACAGTCCATCAGCTTAAGATCGTAGAGGAAGAGGTCGACCTGCTTGCTGACCCGGCGCACCACACTGGGGTCAGCGAACCCGCAGGTGTCGAGAACCGTATGGATTCCGCGCGCTCGGCAGGCACCCAGCAATTGTTCGACAAACGCTGCCTGCATCAGCGGTTCACCGCCGGAGATCGTGACTCCGCCCCCCGACTCTTCAAAAAAGACCTCGTCTTTCACCACCTCCGCTTCGACCTCGGACAACGTCATCCAGCGGCCGGCTAGTTCGCGCGCCTGAGACGAGCAGGCGTCGACGCACTCTCCCCACCGCAGGCACAAACTGGATTCGGTGATAATTCTGCCGTCGAGGTGGAGCGCCCCTTCCGGACAGGCTCGGACGCAGTCACCACACCGAAGGCAGCGTTCTTCAAAATAGATCACCTCGGGCCGGGGCAATTGGCCTTCGGGGTTGTGGCACCACCAACAGCGCAGAGGGCAGCCTTTAAGGAACACCGTTGTCCGGATGCCGGGCCCATCGTGAAGTGAGAACCGCATGATGTTGAAGACGAGCCCCAGAGGTTCCTCTTGGCGCCTGAAGTTGCGTTTTGGCTGCGCTCGGCGGCCCGTTAGCCGATAAGCAGAGATCACATCAGTATTGGATACAATATCGGATACCACGTATGTGACGCCAATCACAGCCGTTGCAGCGCGGCTCTCACTGCGGCCTTGCGCCGCTCTAACTCGCTTTGTGCTCTGGCGGGGCCGATTTGTTGTCCCTGCCAAAAAACTCGATGCGACCGCAAAGAGCGGCTAATTCACAGGGGCGTCAAACGGTCGAGTTGCTGAACAGCCTAGCCACCGGCGGCGCCGGAATGAACAGGGGTGTGACTCGTTCGAACCGCTTCCAGTAGAATCAGCAAGTTACGTGCGAGTCACAGGCGAGGCGCGGGCTACAGATTTGATGGCGGCGGGAGCTCGGGGAAGGTCCTGTTTCCAGGGCCCGAGTTCGCGGATCTCGGTCGACCGAGGTTGGAAAATACCCTTCTTCAGTTCGAGAAAACAATTCCCAAGCCGCCCGCCGTTCGTAGCGGTGATGCAGTCCGCCGGCCTCCGGCCACTCAACCACCGACCCCCGGCGGTTGAACCCGTCTGGTCTCCGGTGCATCTTTCTCCAGTGACAAGTGCGTCCGCGCCCCGGTAATAATCGAAATACGATTGGAGAGTGCGCCGCAGAGACGATTCGTTGAACACGATGAGGTGGTCAAGACATTCCCGCCGGATGGATGCGATCAGGCGCTCCACATAGGGACTCATGGAGAGATTTTACTGCGCTTAAGCCACAGACATCGTAAGAAGCGTGATGTCTGCGCCACCCGCGGCGCGCCCAGCCTCTCGGCTCTCTCGGCTGCAAGACCTTGCGCTTGGGTACGTGTCCTTGTATTATCGGCGTGCTCTCGTCGACGACCCCGCGGCTCGGGCACGTCAATCTCAAGAGCCGGACCAGCGAGGCTCCGAGAGGGATCGCCTTATGGGCTGTTTTTTCTGTTACCGGACCGACTCGGTGACTCGGTTTGTGAGTCTTTTCGTGAGTCTTCAGGCTCAGTCATGCTACTAAGGGCCATGGAAGCGTGGGGTGCGTTCGGCTTCATAACGTGTTATCTGGCTTACAGGTCGCGCCCAAGACGGGCAAGATCCGAAAATGCGAACGCGTTTTTTGGGGGCGTCGCTCGGCTCAAGGATTGTTCATTCAAGGAGCCTGAAATGTGCCTTCTTGACCTCCGCGCATGCATCGCTTTGTTCCTCTATTCGCTTTGCTCCGTCTCAGTCGGCGCGCAATCACCGCCCTCCCTCGAATCACGACGCAAGGCACTCAACGATCTTCTGGCCGAGCAATGGGAATACAGGCTCCGCACCAGCCCGCTTTTCGCTTCCTTCTTGGGAGACAAGCGATGGAACGACAAGCTCGACGACTTCTCTCAGGAAGCCACCGACCAGGATCTGCAGGAGGCTCAGAAGTTCCTCACTCGCTTCGAAGCCATCGATGCTTCCGGCTTTCCCGAGCAAGAGGCGCTCGACAAAGCTCTGATGGTCCGTGACCTTCGGATGCAATTGGAGGGCGCGCGCTTCAAACGCTGGGAAATGCCGGTGGACCAGCAGAACGGTATCCAGGTTGAGTTACCCGGGCTTGCCAACGTACTCTCTTTCCAGTCTGTCAAAGACTATGAAGACTATCTTTCCCGCCTCCGGCAAATGCCTCGCCTCCTGGATCAGACCGTCGTCCAGATGCGCAAGGGCATGAACGACAAATTGATGCCGCCCCGTCTCCTGCTGGAGAAAGTCGTGGACCAGTGCATCGCCATCGCCTCCCAGGAACCGGGAAAGTCCCCCTTTGCCCGACCCTTTGCCGCTTTCCCCAAGAGCATCTCCGAATCCGAGCAGAAGCGCCTGCGCGAGGCCGGGCTTGCCGCGATTCAGGGATACGTGTTACCCGCTTATGCCCGCTTCACCGCGTTCGTCCGTGACGAGTACGCTCCGAAGGGTCGCACCGAACCCGGCATCTGGTCCCTTCCCGACGGAGCAGCACGGTATCGCCTCGAAATCCGCCGCATGACCACCACCGACCTGACGCCGGAGCAGATTCACGACATCGGGCTCAAGCAGGTGGACGAGGTCGAAGCCGAGATGCTCGCCGTTGCGCACAAGCTCGGATTCAAAGATCCGGCCAGCCTCAACGACCACATCAAGAACGACCGTCGTTTCTATGCGGCTTCCGGCCAGCAACTGCTTGACTTGTACACGAAGTACGTGCACGAAATGGAGCCGGAACTGCCCAAGCTCTTCGGCCGTCTTCCCAAGAACACGCTTACCGTCATTCCGATGGAAGCTTCGCGTTCCAAGAATGCGGTCCCGGCTGACTATACCAACGGCGCTGCGGACGGTTCGCGCCCGGGACATATCAACGTCAACGAGTGGGACCCCGAACACCGCCTCGTGCTGAATGTCGAAGCGATCGCCTACCACGAAGGAATTCCCGGACATCATCTCCAGCTCTCCATCGCGCAGGAACTGACTGATCAGCCTCCATTCCGAAAATATGGGGATTACACGGCTTTCGTCGAGGGCTGGGCCTTTTACTCAGAACGGCTGGGCAAAGAGGTTGGCCTCTATCAGGATCCATACAGCGACTATGGGCGACTGGAAAATGAAATGTGGCGGGCCATCCGCCTCGTCATCGATACCGGCGTACACGAGAAGCACTGGTCCCGCGACCAGATGGTCGACTACTTCCATCGATACACCGCCATGGATGAGCCTAATGTCCAGAGTGAAGTGGACCGTTATATCGCGTGGCCCGGCCAGGCCCTCGCCTACAAACTGGGACAGATGGAAATCCTCGAGCTTCGCCAATACGCCAAAGATCGGCTCGGCGACAAGTTCGACATCCGCGCCTTCCACGACGAGGTCCTAGACGGCGGGGCCCTCCCCCTGGACGTCCTTGATCAGCGCATCCACGAATGGGTCGCCAAACAAAGGCTACTCTCCGCTCCTTCTTGCAGCACCCACTCCGCCAGCGGCGGCAATCGCTAATCGGGGACCACCTGAAACCGTCGGCCTAAGTGGCGCTGCGCGTCTGGCTGAGGCCCGACGACGCGGCGCCCCGGCCCTGCGTAAAAGCAAATCGCACCTTCGGTATCGACACCGTTTCTCATGGTTTCTTAACGGCGATGAGGTTCCGGACCTCCAAGTCATCCAGAGCGGCTGGGGTGGATGGGAATGATCTGGGCGGTCAGGCGTCTCCCGCCTGCTTTCAATACCTACAACAAATTTAGCTCGTAGCTCATGGGAATTACGATGTCCGTGGCTCCTGCGAATCGTTGCGCGCGCTCGATTGCCAACGGCCCTTGGGGACGCACTTTCGCGAGCAGTTCGGTGTAATTCCCGAACCGCTGTTCGGTGTGAAACGTCTGACGGCGCCGAATGCCGAAGTGCTCCATGACCGCGGAACTGTGGGAGACCTTGTTCTCCTCCGCACCGTAGTAGATCCATTCCGAGCCGGGCGAGTGGTCATACACCACGATGTCGGCCGCTAGGGATTTGGCATGGATCAGCGCCTTCTCCGGATCGTCCATCTCGTGCAGACAAAACTCGAAATAGACCGCGTCCCCGTGCAATGTCACCTCTTCGAAGCTGGCGCTGACTACCTCCACGGAATCTTGCAGGCCTTTCGCAACGATATGTGCCTTCAGCTGCCGCAGAGCCTCGACATCCTTGTCGATGGCGATCAGCTTTCTGGTGCCGGTGCCAGGGTCAAGCAGCTGCCTGCCTGCCGCTCCAATGAAAAGCACCACCTTGTCCGTGAAATCGTAAAAACGGCAGAGGTTCTCAGTGAGTTTCGCGTAATCAGTTGCCAAGTGAGACTCCCTGCTTCTTGCGCTTGCGGATCTTCCCGCGATCGATTACGACGTCGTGGTCATAAGTGGTGCCGTCGATCTCGATGGAGCCGAAGGGAAAGGCGTTGAACTGCACCGGAGCCTCCACCCCGTATTATAGCCTTCAGATGGCCCGCAGGCCGGCGTGCAAAGGGCGCGCCCCATGCCAATTCAGTCGTGCCTAATGCCCACTGATGAAGAGCCTCAGATGCCGCGATTCGTCCGCGGCCAGTCGATGCGCCAACGCCCGCCCGGCGCTCGCAGCCAGAATAATCGCTTCGCCGGTGTCCCGCGCATGTGATGGTAGAGGACAGCCGTACGCCCGTAGAAACCACGGGTGTGCCACGAATCGCGGAACCCGAACAGCTGCTAATCGAGGTGGTGGCAGAATTCATGGCAGAGCGTGCTTAGAAACGTGCCGAAGGACGTGACTTGCTTGCGAACGCTTTGCAGGTAAAAGAGGTCAGCAGCGGCACCTCGCAACGGCAACTCCGGGAGCGATTGCTGGGAGCGGCGCCGCCGGGAGATTAACGTCGTACTGGTATGGCTGCAGCCCAAGGGCGGGCACTAAACTCCCTATTCCAAACCTGCCGCCTTCAGCATCGACCTGAACTGAGACTCGCTGCGTCTGTCGATAGCTTCGGCTACCAACCTGCCTTGCCGATCGAACAGGAGACTCTTCGGAATGCCGTCGACATCAAAATCAGCGCTGGCATTGCCGCCCGGATCGAGCAGAACCGGAAACGAGTAACCCTTATCTGCAATGAACTTCGAGACCACCGCGCGCTCCTCAGTCGAAATGGCTAATACCAGCAAACCCTTATCGCCGAACTCGCGATACAGCTTCTCCATCTCCGACATCTCTTTTCGGCAGGGCATGCACGAGGTGGCCCAGAAGTTCACGAGCACCACCTTGCCACGCAAGTCTGCCAGCGAAAAGACTCGGCCGTCGAGAGCAGTGAGCGAGAAGCGGGCTTCCTGGGCAAGGCTCTCCCGGAGTTCCAGCGGGGCAAGCGCGGCATCGAGCGCGGTGTCCTCCATGGGAGGCCGCACACGCTCGTAGTGAATGAGGCTCGCTAGGTCCAGGTACGTACTGGCATCAGGTGGAGCGCCCTTGATCGATTCGGCGAGCGTCTCGGCTACAGCAGTAATCGCCTGCTGCCCCATATCCCCTTCGGTAACCGCGCCGCACAGACTCCGGGCCAAGTCGAGCTTTGTTGCGTCGGGAGGCAGCGCACGCACCTGGGAGGCCAGATCGAGGATGAGCTTAGCGCGATCAGCATCAGTAGAGACTTGGCCGAAGCGTCCGAACTTCTGATAGATGGCTGCTTCGCCAGGTGAGATTGCGGGTTCTTCGCGACGTGCGGGCGGCCATTTCTCGGCCGCTGGCCCCGATGGCATCAGCTTTTGCGCAAGTTCAGGATGGCGGGCCTGCAGCACCTTCGCCGCCGTAGTACGGAACTGCAACCCAAGTGGCGCGGGAACCTTCGCGGATATTTCTTCGAAACGCTGGGCGGCCTGTTGCACCGTGCCCGGCCCCGCGGCGCACAGCGGCATGCCGATCCACACGAGGCCAGTCCAAAGGGGAGAGCGCATCGCGACCTCCTTTGGCTCCTATGGTACACCCTGCGTGTTCACTTCTGAATTCATTCCGCACTTCGTTTCGCGATTCTCCCACCACTCAATAGCATCCGCGCCGACCAGAATGTCCCGACGCCCGTCGCCGTTTACGTCCACGATGCAAACGCAGCGGATCGCCACCAAGATGCGCATCTCCGGCGTGATTTGAATCACGCCGACTCCTACAACCGTCAGCTCAGACAGGTCAGATCCGGCGCCGTGGTTCCTTTCCACTGGGTACGCATCTTGCCGCGGGGCCCCTCCTCCTGAAGAGAAAAATCCCAACTGGAGAAGAATAACGCTTCTCGGCTACAGCTTTTAGAGGCGAGATTCAATGGATTGGCCGGTTAATTGCCGAAAGCTGACCGAGGTACGCGGTGTTACAGGCGGTTGCCCTGAGCCTGCTGGGCACCCCCGATGGCTGGCCCTGCCCAAAAACCCGGGCGACGTGCCGCAAGTGCTTGATTCTGTGATGCTGGTTCGCAAGAAATTGCGCGGCCCAAAATCAGATGTTTCTGGGCAGCCCCCGCATCCCGATTCAGCAGTCTCTCGATTTTCCCTTGGACGATGCGGATCATTTCGATTCGGCCGAATGCACTGCCATGTCTGCGAGCGAAGTTGGCGAGATCGGTCGCCTTCTCCGCTGCATCGGCGCGTGAATCATCGTGCGGGTCGAATATGTCGATCTTAATCTTGTTGCCTTCGCGTCGGAACACGAGCATGTCAGGGTACATGGGCTTAGCTTGGCCCTGTCCGTATGGTACGCACAGAGCCCAGTGCTTCTTGGGGATGTTTCGGAGCCAGCCGCCAAGTCCTTGCCCTTCATCTGTTCGCGTAGAACCACCGCTTCCCACTTGTTGACGTTCCATCCGAATTTTTCAGGACCGTCCACGAACAGGTGACTACCCCATGAAGGGGTTTCCTTGCGGACCTCGATGATCTCTGGCGGGTGGATTGTTTCTGCCCTCGGATCGGCCCCTTGTCTGCCGATCCGCGCATACTGCTCGCGGCGGCTCGACGGCATTTCGTTGATCTTCTCGCGGTACTGCTCGAACAGCTTGTCGATGCGCTTGCTGCACTCCTCCTGCACCGCCTGCACCGACGCGGGGTCCTGCAAGACACAGAACAACTCTAGAAACGTCAACGCAGCGATAACGCAATATGAGGTTGGCATTGGTCAGGCGGGGCTCCGCGCAGATCTCGGATCGTTTCTAGAGCCGGAAGTGGTATCCGTGCTTGACCAGCAGCCCACGGATTAAGTCAAAGCGTTCCTGATTCTCGGGTAAATCGGCGTCCGAGTCTTCCTTGATCTCTACGACCTGCTGATTGGTGCCCCAAACAACGAGAAGATCCGGTGTGTACCGGCGCTTTGCCCCATCGTGATGGTATTCCAGAACGAAGGGTTGCTCCCGCCAGGCGTCGGGGTGTCCAGTGGCGAGCAGAACCCGAAATGCCGTGATTTCGTTTTGGGATTCCGCGTGCCGCGAGCGGCGACTGGCAACATCCGCGATCTTGCCCTGTATGCCCGACTTTGAGCGGCTCACTGGCTCGCGCACTCGCCTGAGCCGATCAATTTCAATCTGCTCCGTGGATGCCGGAGAGGTGACAAAAATCACCTTGCTGCGGTGGGAGCCTTCAGGCAGTTCGTCAATCAAGATAGAGCGTGGGTTCTCCACGGTCCTCCCGGTAATCCCTGCCCTGGATGCAATATTCATGTACCGACGCGCAGTACACCCGGCCATCGGCGTTCGTGGGGGATCGACCGATCAGACTTCTTCGGGCACCGCAAACGGCGCACGATACATGCGGTCGCCATCGCGCAACAGGCTATTGGCCTCATCGTCCCCCATCACCCGCTCCGTTTCGGGGTCAAAGCGGAGCGTCCGGCCCAAGCGGTAGGACGCGTTCGCCATGTGGACCAGGGCGCAGGAAATGTGTCCTTCTTCAATCGGCGCGTTAAGGTCTGCTTGCTTCCGGCTGCGAACGCAGTCGATGAAGTTGGCAAAGTGATCTCCCCCGCCATGACCGTGAGGCCTGGACTTCTCGTCGCGCCCCAGCCAAGTCTCATAACTGGACGCGTCTTCGTCTCCGGTGGCGAGGTATCCATTGGCGCCGTAAAAGATGTTGCCGATCGTGTTGTGGTGACCGAAAAAGCGCTTCTTCCCAGCCACCAAGTCCCCCCGTCCGATTCCCGCCTCGTTGTTCGTGATCCAGTGTCGGACCTCAAACTCCAAAACCTTGCGCTTGCCATCCGGCAGATCGAATTCAAAGGTGCAGTTAAGAGTGTTCGGTGTCACCTGGTCATCATCAAACATGAAGTGCCCACCCATGGCGGAAATGCGATTGGGGAACCTGAGGCCGAGTCCCCAGCGGGCGATGTCCACCTGGTGCACACCTTGATTGCCTAGCAGCCCGTGGTAAAAGTCGGTAGAGTCAGGATGGGAGTCGATCCTCGGGTCAAGCGCCATCTGTTCGACATAGCAAAGATAATCCGTAAAAAGGTATTGCAATCTGCTGGAATGGTTATAGAATGCTGATATGGCCATGGGAACTCGCAAGCAAAGGGAACGGCAGGAAGAGTTGTGGATTGCTCGGGCGGCGCTGCCGATGGGCGCCAGTCATCCCTTCTATCAGCGCTTGAATCAGTTGCTGGACGAAAACGACTTCGACCCCTTCGTGGAGGGTCAGTGCCAGCGGTTCTATGCCGAGAAGAAGGGGCGGCCGAGCCTGGCGCCGGGGGTGTATTTCCGGCTGCTGCTGATCGGCTACTTCGAAGGGATCGACTCGGAGCGAGGGATCGCTTGGCGGGCCAACGACTCGCTGGCGCTGCGCGAGTTTCTGCGGGTGGGGCTGGAGGAATCGGGGCCGGACCATTCCACGATCTCGCGGACGCGGCGGCTGATCGACCTGGAGACGCACCAGAAGGTCTTTGGCTGGGTGCTGGAGCGGGTGGCGGAGAGCGGGTTGTTGAAGGGGCAGACGATCGGGATCGACGCCACGACGTTGGAAGCCAATGCGGCGCTGCGGTCGATTGTGCGGCGGGATACGGGAGAAGGGTATCAGGAATTTCTGCAAGGGCTGGCGAAGGAATCGGGGATCGCCACGCCGACGCGGGAGGACTTGGCGCGGCTGGATCGGGAGCGGCCGCACAAGGGGTCGAACGCGGAGTGGGAGCACCCCCAGGACCCGGACGCCCGGATCACCAAGATGAAGGACGGTCGGACGCACTTGGCGCACAAGGTGGAGCACGCGGTGGACAGGGAGAGCGGAGCGGTGGTGGCGGTGACGGTACAAGCCGCCGATCGCGGCGACACGGTGACGGTGTGGGAGACGCTGGGGCAGGCGGGAGAGGCGATCGCGGAGGTGGCTTGTGAAACCAATCATCAGAAGGTGGGCGAGCGAGTGAATCCGGAAGGGCCGGTGGAGGCGGTGCTGGATAAGGGGTATCACAGCAATAAGGCCTTGGTGGGTCTGGGGGAGTTGGAGGTGCGGAGTTACTGCTCGGAACCGGATCGGGGGCGGCGGCGGTGGGAGGGGAAGGGGGAAGAACAAGCGGCGGTGTATGGCAACCGGCGGCGCATCCGGGGGGAGCGGGGGAAGCGGTTGCGGCGACAGCGGGGCGAGAAGATCGAACGCAGTTTTGCGCACGCTTACGAGACAGGAAACCTGCGACGTGTCCACTTACGCCGACACCCCAACATCCTGAAGCGAGTGCTGGTGCATGTCGCGGCGTTCAATTTGGGCTTGGTGATGAGGAAAATATTCGGCCAGGGAACCCCTCGGGGGTTGCAAGGGCACTCCCCCCACGCGGTTTTGGCCCTCTGGCGCCTGCTGAGCAAGGTCTGGGCTTTGAAACTGGCCTTCCAAGCCCTTTCCGAGCATCTCGAAGGGTTGACTTGCCAATCGCAGCATTCAAAATGCAATTACCCGGTCGGCGCGAAAATGGTCATTTCTACCACGGGCTGCTAGATCCCCGTTGCCGGTGTCCCAGATCCAGTGCCAGTTGTAGTGAAACCGATTACGGGTGAAAGGTTTCAGGGGCGCGGGGCCGGTCCAAAGGTCATAGTGGACGCCGGCGGGAACCGGCTCCTCGGGAGCGTGTCCAATCGTGTCGCGCCATTTGAAGCACAATCCCCGAGCCAGGTACACTTCGCCGATGGCACCCCCATGGAGTCCTTTGATCGCCTCTTGGATTGCAGGCGCGGAGCGAATCTGGGTTCCGTGCTGGACGATGCGGTTGTACTTCTCTGCCGCGCGCACGAGTTGGCGTCCCTCCCAGAGATTGTGCGAGCAGGGCTTTTCGACGTATACGTCCTTGCCCGCCTGGCAGGCCCAGATGGCCATCAGGGAGTGCCAGTGATTCGGAGTGGCGATGGAGATAGCATCGATGGATTTGTCTTCCAGGAGCTTGCGGACATCGACATAGCTCTGTGGCTTAGCGCTGACTTCGCCGAGCCCTGAGCGCAACACGTTTTCGTCCACATCACAAAGCGCCGCGATCTCCACGTTAGAGAGGTGAGAATACGCTGACAGGTGGTCTTTCCCGCGCCCGTGAAGGCCGCAGACCGCCACTCGCACGCGATCGTTGGCGCCAAAAACGCGCTCCGGATGAGGCAGGAAGGTGATTCCACCGAAGGCGCTCAGGCCCGCTGTTGTCTTCGCCGCGGTCCTGAGAAAGTCACGGCGACTAATATTCGAATCATCCGATTCCATGTGCGTATTCTCCTATTCCCCTGCTGCGTATCGCCGGTAAGCGTCCGCCACGCTTGCCTGCTGGAAATCCCCATGATGGATAAAGACGCGATAACGTAGCGTGAGTGACCCGTCCGTAGAAATAGTGTAGCTCCCGTCCTGATGCCGGTCGTGGGTGAATTCTCTCAGGCCGAAAGGATTGACGGCGAGGAGTCCGTAATGGCGCGCGTGCCAGTAGGTTGGGTGGCATAGGTCCTTAGGGTTATCAAAGATGGCGATGCCAACATCTTCACCCGCTACATTCCCGTAGAAATCCACCCAATCCGCGCGCATTCCCCAAATGGCTTTCTCGCCCACCGCACCTTCAGAATTCGCCATACGGCCTGGAGGCAAATCGAGCGTTTTCACCACCCGGATGGCAAATGTCCCTTCCTTGGTATCACCGATCTTCACCGGACCGTGGACAGCGCGGATGGTAAACTCGCAATCGATGATCCGCAAGTGCTCATCGCCCCTAAAAGTGTAACCCTGGGTCTCGGCGGCGATGACCTGCCCTTCAGGGGTCAGGAGATCGAATTCGGCCCGCAGGACCCCAGAGTCAGGGTCGCCGCGCACTTCGTCGAGCTTGCGGAACACGGTGCGGCCAAAGGTCGACGCAGAATGACTGCTCCAACGTGGAAACGCAGCCTCTCCCCAGAAGTCGTAGCCATTAATGTCGCCGTGGGCGAAGTACATGGCGCGCTGGTGAGGCTCATCCCGAGCCTCGCCTGGAATGTTCGTTACCATGGGAAAGCCCCGCGTGACAATCGTCCCCTGGGCACTGCGCAAGGGACAAAGATAGGGTTTGGCCACGTCAGGATCAAAATAGTAGACGGTGAAGGGGCGTCCGCCAACGAGCACTTCAATGCGATTTGCCCCTTTAGTAAACTCGACGGGCTGCGCTCCGAAGGCATGCCGGCACGAGCAAGCCACCAACAATGCCAGTGAGAACAGTCCTGTGACTCTTCGGATCACCGGACAACTCCGCTTACGATTCGAGCGTAGGTTCGAAACCCGCCCTCGTCGTGACCTTTCCTTCCGGCTTCCAGCAATTTGCCCCCTACGTAAGGGTTCCCGCCAAGTGAGGTATCGCTGTCTCCCCCGTCGTCCCACCCGGTCTGAATCTGTATGGGGGCGTGAGCACATCAGCGGCTCCCTTTCAATAGAATCCAGCTATAGCTAAGCTAGAGTGTGTGTGGTCTCAGCTAAAGTAGCATCACCAAGTCAGTTGGTCCCTCTGGATCCGTTGGCATAGGGACGATCATTTCCTGTTTCCTTTCGTGTTGCCGGGCGGACTTTGCGCGGCCTCGTCAAAGGACGTGAAGCCGTCAACTATCGCGTTATCCACAACATGCGCAGGCCGACGCATTGGCCGGTGGGCCTTTCGTGCCGGGTGAGACGCCTGGGACGCGTGGGACGATTGAGCGCCAATGAGGGTTAACTCCGGCGCGTGGCTTTGGATCTGGCGGGTGGCATATATCGTTTTTTGCTGTGATTCGTAGTAAGTGTGCGACAGGATTTCCGACAGCAGACCCAAACCCAGGAGCTGAATTCCCGCCAGCGTGAACACTGTGGCGCCAAACAAGAGCGGCCCATTTTGAAGCATGACGGACTGGTGGAACAGAAGCTTCTTGACCATGACGGTGGATCCCATAAGAATCCCCGCGCCAGTCAGGAGCAGGGCAAAGAAGCCGAGGAAATGCATGGGCCGGGTCGAATAATCGAGCAGAAACTTGGTGCTCAGCAGATCGAGAAGGACCCGGAAGGTCCTGGAGATGCCGTAGTTCGACTTCCCATTGGCGCGGGGCGGGTTGCTGATGGGAATCTCAGCAATGCGGGCGCCGTTGCCGGCGGCCAGTGCCGGAATGAAACGATGGAGGTCGCCATAGAGTTGGATGCTCTGAATGGTCTCACGCCGGTAAGCCTTGAAAGTCGTGCCGAAGTCGTGGAGTGGCACGCGCGCCAGCTTGGACATGGCCCAGTTGGCGATGCGGCTGGGCAGGCGGCGGGTGAGCCACTTATCTTGCCGTTGCGCGCGCCAGCCGCTGACGATGTCGTACCCTTCCTCCAGCTTGGAGACGAAAGCCGGGATCTGCTCGGGTTCGTGCTGCAAATCGCCGTCCATGGAGATGACGATGTCGCCGCGCGCCGCGTCAAAGCCCGCCTTCAGGGCCGCCGTCTGGCCGAAGTTGCGGCGCAAGGTGATGACCTTCACTCGCGAGTCCGATTCGTAGATCTCGTTGAGAAGCTGCGGCGTGCCGTCCCGGCTGCCATCGTCCACGAAGATAATCTCGGAGCGGCCTCCGAGCGTGTTCATCACCTGGGTCAGCCGGACATACAGCGGCGTGAGGCTGGCAGCCTCGTTGTAAAGAGGCACTACGATCGAGAATCGAATACTGTCGTGCGCGTTCACGACGAAAACCTCCTGCTGAGGGCGCTCTCTCGCCGCTTGGGGCCGGCTCGCGAGCCTCGTCAGTTCTTGTTTCTCTCCGCTAAATGCCACTGGGCAGACTGTAGCAGCCAGTTAACATCGGACGCCACAAAGGGCGGCGCAATCACGTCAAATGCGCCCTCCTCCAGCGCCGCGAGGTGCAGAGGGGCGTCATCCCAACGATTCACAACGATGATCGCCAGGGAGAGCGATTCGTCACCGGCCAAGCGAAGAGCATCGCGCCACGTGCCATCGCTGAGAGTTGTATCGGCGAAGACGACGTGCGGCGTTCCTGACCGGGCTAAAAGCGTCCGGGTCTGCTGGCACGAGCTGGCCCGCACCATCGGGACGGACGGACTCCCGAGAAGCACCTCTAGCTTCAGCACTGGCTCGGGGTCTGAATAAAGCAGTAACACAGGAAACCCGATCGACATAGCAGCCGTCCTCTCCTAGATTCATCTCGCACCTCAAGCGGCTACCGTGCCGGGCTGCGGCAGCCCAGCCAGCGCCTGGTAGTTCACTAATCGAATTCCTGAAACCTCCAGAAAACTTCTGAGGAAAGGAGAGCACAGTGCCAACTTCTCAATCTCCCGCTGCGCCAACAGTCGAGTGCCGGTCTCAGCCAGGGTGACATCGGCGTATCCGGGATGACACATCAACTCACTCGTACCCTGCGGCAATCGGCTTACCACCCCTCGAATTCCTCGGATATCGAGGAAGCCGGTCTGGCTCAGTCCATAGAAGTGGGTGGGATAACCAAGGCCGGCCTTAGCCAGTTTTTGCTTGAAGCGCCAGGCGAAGGCGGAGACCCCACGCCCCACGAGGTATTGCTTCAGAACGGAAGCCCGGTCGGTCCGCCGGCGATTCAGGGTCTCCATGAGTCCGGGGGGCTCCTCCAACGGGCAGCGCACGCTGGGGATGTAAAACTCCAAGGCTAAGCGAATGACGATGTCGGCAACACCGGGTAGAACGTGCACGTGCTTGTGCCCGTCGAGGTGGGTGGGTGAAATCCTCCTCGCGACAACCCTCGCGATCTGTGCTCCCAGTTCGATTTCCACTTCGGCAAGATTGACGCGGCGGGCCAGGATACCCTTGAGCAAGCGGCCCGGCGTCGAATGCAACTGCCCCCGATGGTCGACGAGAGTCGGGATGAAAAACGACGGTGAGACGGGGGGCCCCTCGCTGAGGTTCAGATGAACTCCCACACCCAGCGAAGGTGCCTTGCGGCTGGCGGCCACAGCCATTTCAAAGGCACCGCCGTTGGCCATGAGCGTGGTACTGGTAACGATGCCCTCCCGGTGGGCGTCGAGAACTCCCTGGGTAACTCCTGCCGTCAACCCGAAATCATCCGCATTCACAATGAGGCGTTTCATACTGTGCTCCTTCTTTAATTGGCTTCAATGGGCCTCGCGACGCAATAGCGGGCGGCGAACAGTACGCCTAGCGCAGCCCCAAAAACCGTGCGAGCCCGGCGAAGGATGGCCAGCGACACACCTTGGCTGGCACCGTAGCCCAGGGCCTTCAGAGTTCCCGCTGCCGCTCCCTCCTCCACGCCCACGCCAAAGGGCACGAAGGCGAAGAACAGTTGGACCGCCCGGTTCGCGACCTCAACCAGGTATGAAGTCAGAAGCGAGGCGTGAAAGGTGGTGACTCTCAGAATCAAGTAGGCTTCCGCCACGCCCGTGAAATTCTCAGCAATTCAAGGACGAGGATGCAGATAAAGACGCCTCGGCGTGTCACAAAGAAATCGCGAACTTCAGCTTCGACAGCCTTGATGTTGGGCTCGTAAGGGCCGAGAAAGCGCTTCAGTCGCGAGGTCGCCGGCAAACGATCGAAAAGGGATGTAACCAGCGGAGTGCGCCGGCGCAGGATGACCCAGGGAACAAGGAGAGAAGCCACCAAGCAGGTCAGTATGGTCCAGCTCCCCAAGGGGGTGCGTGGCGACACGGCCACTCCGAGCAGCCAAACCACGGCGCCGCTAAGCATGAACAGTACCGCTCCAAGCCCGTAGATAAGATCCTCGATCAGCACCGACGAAGCGCTGGAGGACCCCGGCATGCGCCGGGAAGCTGCCCAGATTTTGGCGCTCTCGCCCAGCAGCGGACCGGCCGGAGTGACGACATTTAGCGCCTCACCCACCAGTCGCAATCCAAAGAGGTCGAGCAGTCCGGGCCGCGGAGTGCCCGGCTCGATCGAGGCGTGCCAGGCAGCTGTCCTCAGAGCGTGGCGCAATCCCGACAACAGGATGAGCAACGCGAAGCCCCATCCCAGAGCGCGAGCGCTATCGAGAATGGACGCCGTTCCCGTCCGGCGCAGGAAGTAGCCGAAGAGCGCGACACTTGCGATCGAAGCGAGCACCCGGACGACCCGGACGAATTGATGTTTCTCCTTCATCTGGCTTCTCGCAGTAGGGCGAATTCCTCGTCCCGGTAGACGCGCACGGCAACGACACGGCCCACCTTAACCACCCCAATGGGGGTCTGGTAGGACTCCACCTTCTCGAGGAAAATGCGGTTCTCGAAGTACTTTCGCCCGTCCTGGACGACGAGGTACGCCGACGCGGGCGCCTCCACCCTCTGCCGGGCGTCGGAGAGATCGAAGTAGCGTAGATCGTCCCGGCGGAATTTACCGGCGTAATAATCGAACACGGATTTGGTCTCTCCGCCGATGAAGGCATCAGGCGCGGCTTCCTGAGCCAATTCCTCGATCGCCTCGCGCAGTCCCATGTCGTTCACCTCGTCGTGGGGAAAGTAGTAACCCACACGCCCGCAGCCCAACGAATTCAAGTAGAGCGAGTAATACGGGCCGGCCTTCACGCTCACCCGGGCCGGTTCCAGCAGGAAGACGGCAGCCAGGACTCCCGCCAGGCCCGGAGTCAGGCGGCGCGTGGGGCTCTTCGCCAACGCTATGGAATACGACAGAATCTTCGCCAGCCCGAGTGCGGCGATCATATATACCGTGGGCATCCAGGCGAGCATCCACCTCATCCATTTCGCACCCAAAAGTGAGAACGGAACGATCCAGAACAGGAACATGAAGAGCACGAACGAGGGGCCTGGCTCGCGCCTGCGCCTCCAAACCTCGACTAGGCCGACCAAGAAGGCGCCAATAACGGGAAGGGGTGTCTTGAGGACGAGAAGCAGGGGATAAAAGTAGATTGGCATTCCGCCTCGCAGGTGGGTCGGGTCGTTGTAATAGAAACGACCCATCATGAGGTAGCCGTGATGCGTTACCGTGCTTCCGCCAGCGTAGTGCAGCATGTACTTGAGCGTGCTCGGCAGCAGGATCACAGGGTTGAATAAGAGGAAGAACAGTGCACAGGCGCCCAGTAAAAGAATTGTGTCGCGCTTTCGTCGAGGCGGATAGACCTGTTTGTCGCCGTAAAGGCAGTAGTACAGAAAATTCAAGCCCAGATAATGCGGAAAGTATTTGGCGGCTAGCATCAGGCCGAAACTGGCGCCGCTGGCGAAGTAGTGCTTCCCGGCCCAATGAGGCTCGGCGGCAGCAAGCCTTTTGGCGCGCAGATAAAAGTAGTAGCCCAGCCAGGTGGAAAACACCAGCAGCGTGTCTTCTTTCGCCAGGCGGTTGCCCATGATGGCGACGGTTCCGATGGACCATAGGAAGGCCGTCAGCAATCCAATTTCGACACCGAAGAACTCCTGTGCAAGGAGGAAGAGCACCACCGCCGTCAAGGTGCCAAAGATGACGTTGGGCGGCGGACGGCGACCTCTTCCGACACCGGACTGGCCTTGCCGAGTTTATAATTCCAGAGGCCAGTGGCGGCGAGCGAAACGGCGATCATCGACTTCATCAGCATGGGGTGCTCGAGGTTGGCCGAGAAATCACCGTGCAAATAAGCTCGCGCCTCCTCAATCTTGTGCACTTCATCTTCGTTGAATCCGACCTCGCCAAGTCCACGAAGGCGAAGGGTAAGGCCGAGCGCCACGATCAGGAACAACGCGGCGAATTTGTGCGATTTGGTAAGTGTCGACAGCATGTTCTAGCCTTTTCTACCTTATTGCGTTCGGCTGATTCTTCGTAGCGAGGTTGTGGCCGCTTCCGCTGGCGTCCTCGTTGACCACGTAGTCCCGATGCTGGATGCTGAGAATCTTCTTCCCGGTCAGCCGCATGTGGACAAGCGTTTCATCCTGGGCTGGGAGCCAGAAGTCGCCGATCTTCTCGTACTGCCGCACGAAGTCGGCGCGGGTGATCCAGAACGAGAGGGACTTGGCGGGCTGGCCGGCGATCCTCACAATGGCGTAATCCTCAGCGTTGATCCAGACTCTGCCCTTAAACAGGTACTTGTCCTTACGCGTCGGAGTGGCTTCCGCAACCAGACAGTGATACGGTCCGACGTCCTGTTCGCCCAGGAGGCTGAACTCATAATTGGCAGGCTTGATGGCGCTGTCGTGGTGCGCCCGTCCAGACGAGGTTTCGGATTCACTCTCAATCAGCCGTTTCAGGACCATGTCGCGGACTAGTCGAGACCCTTCTTCGGACTCAGTGTGGAAGCTCTTGCGGTCGGGCGCCTGATAGTGCACGCTCACAACCTGCCGGGCGTAGACCTTGCCTTTGTCGCTGCTGACCTCGTAGGTCCTTACCACCGAATACTGCCGCAGCCGCAGGTCTCGGATTTGGTTGTGCTCCAGCAGCTTCGCAAAAAGCTCGCCGCCGGTCATCCCTTGAAACCCGGCCTGGAGCGGCGAAATGGTTTCTGCCAAGCTGGGCGTGGTTCCATCAGCTCCAAGGGTGGTGCCCGTCGCCAATCCGACGGCCAGCACTATCAGTAAGGTTGGTCTTGATCTCGGCCACGCTACCATGACGAATTCCTTTCTCTTGCGGCCTTGCCTTGGCTCACCACCGACCCCAGGGATGAGCCGTCAGTCCACGATATCGACCACAAAACCGTTGACGCGGTGCTGGAAGCCGACAAAATGTCCAAAGTACGGCGATGTAACGTTGTTGTACACTTCCAGTGGATTCGAGTGATTGGTGAGGTTCAAGGAATACAAACCGAAGCGCATTCTTTGGGCCTTCATGCCGTTTTTCAACCGTCCCGCAAGGGGCAGACCGGCGCAGCAGAGGCTCCGGTGCGAGACGCCGTGGCCACGAAACAAGTCTTCTTTTCGCCGACCCTCGTATGCGCCATTCGGGTAGAAGGGACGATGCACGGAAATCTGGCCGGGCCTGTCGCAGACATGATAGCTTTCCACTTCCGGTGCCCCGACCTTTTAATCGGGTTTTCCGACCTTACGGCCAACTGAACGGCCTCATGATGACTTGACGGCAACTTGACAGCACTCGCCACCGAGAGTCGCGCTGAAGGAAGCGGCGCGGGCACACCGGGGGCATTTGAGCCCGTCACCTGAAGCGAAGAGAATATCGAGACAAGCGAAGCCGCGAAGAACCGCGGCTTTCAGTCTTCTGCGAAGAACCGTTTCTTAATGGCCTCGTTCACAGGATGGTCGGGCCTGGAGTAGGCCGTGTCCGGTTGGCGGCTGGGGTCCTGTGCGATCAAAGGCAATGCTCGTGCGCGACGGGCGTTCGCCTGCGGCCCCGTTTCCAGATAAAACTCCGTGAACCAAAGGTTCACAATACGACTCACGTCGGTATGGCGGTCGTGCTCTGTGGCGTAGGCGTGACCAGCGCTTTCCGCAGGGTTAGCGACAGGCCTTGGCCCCAGGTCGGGTCGCTTGCGGCCGCGGCGTCTCCAACCAGAGCCACGCCATCCCGGTAGGGATGCTCGACCCAGGCTTCCGCTCCATCGAACGTGGCGAGCGGCCCGGCTGCCTTCGCGCCATCGTAAAACCCAGGATTCATCCCTGCTCTCTTGAAGCCCTCGATGTATCTCGGGAAGTCTGCTGTGCCCTGATAACGAGGCTGGGTGCCCGTGTGAAAGCAGAAGTAAGTGCGGGCGCGCCCTCCACCTTGAGGGAGCAATATGGCGATCTCCCCCAAACTGGAATTGATGACAGCTTGGCCGATGTCTTCCGGTGCCCCTATGTTGTCTATCAAAACGCCAGCCACCAGCATGTCTTCGGGATCGCGGCGAAGCTGGAAACCCACCGACGCACGTACGGTGGAAGACCGCCCGTCGGCGCCGACTACCAACCGTGCGCCAATCTCCTCGCGGTGACCGTTGTCTCCCACAATGACGGTGGCGGGGGTTCCCGGCCGGACTTCCTTGACCCAGACTCCGCGCCGCACGCACGCCCCCGCGCTCGCTGCCGCGCCGAGCAGCAACTCCTGCATGGCGGGATGGTAGAATGAGAGGCAGGGAAGTTGGTGTGGGGTGGTGGTCACCACGGGGCGATGCGCCGCCAGGATACCCCCCAAGTAGTAATCAAACCACGGGACTTGGTGCGCGCACCGGTCGCGCAGCAATTCGAAAACTCCCAGCCGTTTTGCTTCGGCGACACCCCAGGGGAACACGAACTCGCCGCGCACGCGGTCCTTAAACTGCCGTTCACGCTCAAGCACCAGAACTCGCGATCCGCGCTCCGCCATCGAACCGGCGAGCGTGGAGCCCCCCAGACCTCCGCCCACCACAATGAGATCGTATTGCTCAGACATGATCGTCTCCTTCGACCTCGCTTTCTTCTCCAGCCAAGTGAGAGTACTCGAATCGACAAAGGATTTGTTCCTAAATCTTTCCTAAGGGGAACGCACCCGCATGCTTGGCATAAAACTCCGGAACGCCGATGGGAAAATCGAACCCAGCGAGGGCGCACCCGGCCTCACCGGCCTCCGTGCGGAGCCGCCCGATCAGCGGGCCGAGGCTGCCCACCGGCTCGGGAGCGGAGGCCGTGCAGTGCCCATCCGTGCCCAGGGCCGCCCTGGCGCACCATCGTTTCGATTCCTGTCGCCGGTTCTCCGGGGCAGATGGATTTTACCTCAAGAGCGGCACGAGGCTACATTCGGGGCTACATTGAGGCGCACTGTGCATGAGAACATGCATCGAGGACGCAAGCGAATGCGGATTAACCCGATGATTCCAGCCTGCTCCATCGGACGAAGTGACGAAGTAAGGGTGAGCAGGAGGGTTCCTGCGACAACGAAGCAGGTCTTCTGTTCGGGAGGTTTGGGAACGAGCTGCTGCGCGGCTCAGCCCTCCACGTAGGCACTCGCCCCGTGGCTCGCTGGGCAGCAGAATGTCAAAGCCGAGGCTCTTCAGCTAAAAAGTAAAACGAAAGTTTTGGGTCCAAGATTGGGTCCAGCCTAAGGAAGCTTCTGAAAAGGCGAAGTGGCGTCAGGTCAACGGATTGGATTGTCTTCGCCTCGACTTGTAAGGCAGACGCTCTGACCAACTGAGCTAACCGCCCCGGGTACCGCCGCCGGACGTGGCGTCCGGCGTGCTCTTCCGCACTCTGCCCCTGGCGAGCGCACTCGAGGCACGCCGCCCTTGACACCGCGCAACCTCAGACTATAAACTGGGTGGGCCTGAACGTCAAGGCCAGCGCTCGCTCCTATTATGCAATTGACCCGTGAATTCATCGGCTACATGACCAAGGAGGTGCTGAAGCGCCTCACCACCGCCGGCTTGATCGTGTACGACCAGCCCGAGTACGTCACCGAGGTGATGACCCAGGTGGTGCTGGACGAGCTCAGCATCGAAGCCCGCATCGACGACGAAGTCCGCAAAATCCTCGAGCAGCACGGCGCGGAAATGAAGGAGACCGGCGCCGAATATGAGGAGATGTTCAAGAAGGTGAAGAGGCAGCTCGTGCGCGAGCGCAAGGTGGTTCTCTAGGGAGACTCATCCCCGGACCCTTATGAAACTAACCCACGAGAAGATCATTCAGCTTTCTCATCGCATGATCGGAGCCATTGAGGCTCTCGACGAAGTGGAGATCTTCGAAGAGCCCAACCCCATCCGTTTGGAGATTGTGAAGATCCTCAACGATCTGATGCGCGAGGAAGAGAAGATCGACGCGGCGGTCCGCCTTCACATTACGTCTCAGAAACGGACCATTCCCGAAGGCGGCGAAGAGTGGGACATCCTCTATCGCAAGTACTACCAGGACGAGCTCCGCAAGCTCGGCATCCAGCCTGCCTCGCAGTCCCGCGCTTGACGGCAACCCGAAGCTACTGATCCTTCCGCTTCAGCACGGGTGGCGTCGAATCGTCACTCGTGCTGGCGCCTTTCTGGCCGGTCTGACTCGAATCGGTCTTATCGCGCTTCTCAAGGGTCGGCCCGGGCTTCTCAAGCTTCTTCATCTGAGCCACAACCGTGGTCATTCGCAACTTCACGTCGTCGAATTCCGAGGTCGTGACCAGATACTGATCGCGCTTGGGGAGAATCTGCTTGATCTCCTCTTCGCACCTCACGATGCGATCCGGCGTGGGCGGATGGTCGGCGAAGACCTTGGGGACGCTCCCCGGCTGGCGACGCTCCTCCTCAAGGACTTTCGCGAAGAAGGCGACATAGCTGTTGGGATCGTATCCCGCCTTGTACATATACTGAAGGCCGAAGTAATCGGCTTCCGCCTCCGCGTTGCGGTCGAAATGCAGAAACGTCAGCGGCACCCCGAAGTTGAACGCTTGGCTCACGCCCATATAAACAGGCAAGGTCATCGGGACAAAGATGAGCGGAATCGTAGCGTATTGCAGCAGAGTGGCCTTGGTCATTTGCGAGGCCCAATGGCGACAGGCCACGTGCGCCATCTCGTGCGCCATGACGCCGGCGAGTTGGTCCTCCTCGGAGGCCGCCTTGAGCACGCCGCTGTGGATGTAGAGGAACCCGCCTGGCAGCGCGAAGGCGTTGATCGAGGGGTCGTCGATCACCTTGACGGTGAGCGGAACTTTGAGGTCGGAATTGCGCGCCACATTCTGCGCCACGCGGTTCACGTACTCCAGGATGACCGGATCGTGAATCAGCTTCGCCGTCTTGTCAATCTGTTCGGAGTACTGCTTGCCAATCGCAATTTCCTTCTCCTGGGAGATGATGCTCTTGTGCGCGACATTGCGGCTGCCAATGGCGCTCACGTCCGATTTCTGGTCGTCTGCGAGAGCCGGCGCGCTCATCAGGAGGCACAGCCCCACAACGACGATCGCTTTTTGTAGCCTCAAGTCGTTCATGCCCTCCTACTCCTTCCTCATTCCAATTCTGACCGGTACGCTCGCTTGTTGAGATGTTCCCAGTCGCCCGAAGGTTATCTGAACTAACCGGTAACCTACGCTAGTCCTTGCGCTTCAGGACGGGCGGCGCGTCGTCGCTGGACTTGCCTTTCCTGGGACATGGTGCTGCGGTGCGCCACCTTGTTTTCTTCATGGATTTGTTCCTAGCGCCGATTCTCCTCTCATTATACAATAGGTTGTTTAGCAAGTCGTTTTATTCTGAAGGCACCACCCGGTGAATGCCTATCAAACTCGATCGCTACGTTGCTGAGTTTCCAGTCACCCAATCTTGCGTCTATCTGAACCATGCCGCCGTCTCGCCTTTGCCGCGGCGGGTTCACGAAGCCATGATCGGCCTGCTGACGGACGTGCACCAATTCGGCAGCGCCCATTGGAACCGCTGGCTGGAAGCTTATGCAACGGTCCGCCGGGCGGCCGCTCAGTTGCTCCATGCCGAGCCGGGTGAAATCGCCTTCTGCAAGAATACGTCCGAGGGCATCTCCTTGTTCGCCAACGGCTTGGATTGGAACCCCGGAGACGAAGTGGTATCCATCGAGGGAGAATTCCCGGCCAATTACTACCCGTGGAAGCGCCTGGAGGGCAAGGGAGTTAACCTTCGGCTCGTAAAGCAGGAAGGCGGCCGTGTCAGCCTCGATGCCATCGCCGCCACGATCACCCCCCGCACCCGCGTACTCGCCGTGAGTTTCGTCCAGTACCTCTCCGGCTTTCGCCTCAACCTCGAGCAGCTCGGCGCTCTTTGCGCCGACCGCGGCGTCTTGTTTTTTGTGGACGCTATCCAGGGCCTCGGCGCCTTTCCGCTGGACGTGAAGCGGGCACGCATCGCCGGGCTCGCCGCCGACGGGCACAAGTGGCTGCTGGGCCCGGAAGGCTCGGCGATCTTCTTCGTCGGCCAGGACGCGCTGGAGAGAATCCGGCCGACGACGGTAGGCTGGATGAGCGTGCGCGGCTGGAACGACTTCTCCACGCGGGAACTCGTCTGGCGGGAGGACGCCCGGCGCTTCGAGTCCGGCTCGCTCAACACGGCGGGGATCTACGGCTTGGGCGCGGCCCTCGACCTGTTGCGGGAAGTCGGCGTCTCCAACATCAGCGAGCGAATCCTCGCCCTCACCGCGCGCTTGCGCCAGGGGCTTCGCCAGCGCGGCTATGAGATCTTTGGCCCGGCACTTGACGAGGAGTGCTCGGGAATTGTCTCGCTCCATCCTCGCAAGCGAGACGCCGAGAGCCTGGCTCGACTCCTGGCGAGCCGGGGAGTGCAGGTGGCGGCCCGGGGTGGCAAGGTGCGGGTGTCGCCGCATTTCTACAATGCCGAGCAGGAAATCGATCGGGTGCTTGATGAACTGACGACGGTTGACTGAAAGACGTCCGTCGCCCGTTGTTTGTGGTCCGTTGCAACAAGCGCCATCATAGCGCAGCCGGCGGCCGCAACCAAAGGCAGGGCGAATTGCCGATTGCTGATTGCCGATTGCTGATTCAAGAGCTGGATGGCTTTCCCTCTGGGTCAATCGGCAATCGTCAATCGAACATCGGCAATTCGGCCCGCCATGAGCCGGGCCATGTTCGGAGAGATCCTTCGCCAAGCGCAAAGAATCTGGGAAATAGTAGTGCAACTGACCTCTCGACTTGGAATTCGACACTGTTTTTTCAACGGACAACTGAGCACGGACCACGGACAAAATGCTGACCTCCCTTCTTGAAGTTCTCGCCCGCTTCATCATCGCCGTCATATCTCAGTCCGGCTATCTCGGCATCATCCTGCTGATGGCCATTGAGTCGGCGTGCATTCCGCTGCCCTCCGAAGTCATCATGCCGTTCTCCGGCTACCTGGTTTCCATCGGGCGCTTCAAGCTGATGGGGGTGGCGGTGGCCGGGGCCCTCGGCTGCAACCTCGGGTCCATCGTCGCCTATTACATCGGCGCCTGGGGCGGGCGGCCGCTGGCCGAGAAGTACGGGCACTACGTCCTGGTCACTCGCCACGACCTCGATCTTGCCGACCGCTGGTTCACGCGCTATGGCGACTGGGCGGTCTTCTTCGCGCGCCTGCTGCCCGTGGTCCGCACCTTTATCGCCCTCCCGGCCGGCATCGCCCGCATGAACTTTCTGCGCTTCAACCTCTTCACCTTTCTGGGCTCGCTCCCGTGGTGCCTGGTTCTGGCCTACGCCGGCTTGAAACTCGGCGAGCGCTGGGTCACCCTCCGCGAATACTTCCACCGCTTCGACACCATGCTGGTGATTCTTATCGTTCTCGGAGCGGTGTGGTTCATCCGCAGCCGATGGAAGGACCGCGTGCCGGCCCCTGGAATCGGCGATTGATGATTGTCGATTGCCGATTAAAAGCAAGAGTCCGTTGTCCGTGGCCAGTCGTCCGTCGCAAAGGCCGCCCCTCTAATCCTGCTTGTCGGACCACGGACTCTCCAAGCTTCGCCTCACTCCGCCGAGCGGGAATCTGCCGGCGGCGGCCAGCACTGCTCGCACATGCAACTGCCGGCGAGGCTCCTTTGGGCGAGCACGTTGGCGATCCACTTGTGACGGCCGTTTTCGGTCTTACATGGTCCGATTCGCTCCGCCAGGCGCTTTTGTGAGAATTCAAGAAAGGCCGGCAAGTCCATTTCGGCCACCGTGGCCATGACGGTCCGACGGGTGTTGCAGTTGGTGCACTCGATCTTCGAGACCACCGCCAGCATCTTGGGTCCAAAGCGATAGAGCCCGTGAATCATGTTGTCGCCTCCGCCGGACTGGAAGAAGAGAATCCGCAGATTACGCAGATTGCGCAGATTGGGAAAAACACCGGAAATGCGTGCGTCAGGGTTCTCATTCGTAATCGCCGAAACGACAATCCACTTGTGGATTCACTCTTCTCAATCTGTGAAATCTGCGTAATATGCGGATTCTCTCTTTCTTCCCGCGCCTAAATCGATCGGACCGGCATGTTCACGATGTCCTCGACGGCGGCCACCTCGCGGGTTACGAAAGGCTCGCCGTAGCGGACACCGATCATCAGCCCAAAGTGCCGCGCCAGTGACCCCACGCGCTCGCGCAGGTCGGCGCGCGAAGGGAAAAGGTTCTGCACGTCCTGGCGGGGAGAAAACTGCGACGCGTAGCAGAGGATCGCCTTCAGCTTTTTCTCCAACTGCTTCGTGATGTCGACCACGAACGTGGGCTGGACCGCGGGAACGTAAAGGCTGGCATAGATGATCTTGTGGGGCCGGTGCGGGGTACCTTGGATCGGCAGCTTGGCCAGGCCGGCCAGGAAACAGGCCTCGTAGCCGACGCGGCCGCTGTTGTAATGGTCGGGGTGGCGGCCTTCCCAGTAGGGCAGGATCACGGTGCGGGGCCGAAGCTCGCGGATCTTCTCGGCGATCTTCAGCTTGTACTCGCGCCGAGGCTCGATGGCTGCATCCGGCAGTCCAAGGTTTCCCCGGTAAACGATGCCCATCACCCGCGAAGCCTTCTCCGCCTCCTTCTCGCGCAACGTGGCGCTGCCGCGCGTCCCCGCTTCGCCGCCCGAGAGATCCAGCAGACCCACCTTGTAGCCGGCTTCGACCATCTTGATGATGGTGCCGCCGCAGACGAGCTCGGTATCGTCCCGATGCGCCGAAATGGAGAGGATGTCGAGTTCCATAGAGTCACTGTGTCGGCGGGCGTCCCGCCCGCCTTACATCCAGGTACTATTCCGGGTTCCGCAAGCGCCGTATGAACTGCTTCTCATCCAGATGATACTTGAAGGCCTTCTTTCCGTTGATGAAAACGACAGGGATTTCCTGTGCGAATTCCTCCAGGGCCTTTCGATCATCGAGGATATTCACTTCCCTCCAATCGAAAGCGTGGCGCCGCTGCAGCTCCCGCAACTGGGCTTTCACTTCCTCACACAAGCAGCAGCCGGGCTTGGAGTAGACGACAACTTGCTTCAACATTCTTGCGGGACTTCTCACAGACGGTAACTCGTCCCTGCCATGCGGCTGTATCGGGCCACCTCACGTTCGAGCGCGCCCGCCTTCAGCCAAGGCAGCCCATCATGACGATCTTATTCTCGCCCGCCAGCGCTTTGGAGACGATGTAGCCGCACTCTTTCGGCAGGTCGAGATTCGTTTCGTGAGTGGTTTTTCCGCTGATGCTCGACATTTCAATTATCCGTAAGCAAGGGTCTTCACGCGGACGCTACCACCGCCGTTCCTGCGAGCACGGAGTTTCTACAAGCTATACGCCTCCGCGTTACCCCTCCGGGCCAGCCTCAGATTGTAGCACCCTACGCGCGAGTACGCCCCGCGCGCTCCCGCCTGGTCCCAGGGACGGCTTCGCCCCAAGCCGGTCACCACGACTTCACGGGATTGATTTTCCACCGTCTACCGCAATCACCTGTCCGGTGATGAAGTCGGCGGACGTAGCCAGAAACAGAACCGCGTCGGCAATGTCTTCCGGCCGGCCCGCCGACTGGAGCGGAATCTTCTCAATCCTTGCCAGCGTGCGCGCGTCGCGCTTCTCATCGGGGAAGAGAATGGTCCCCGGCGCAACGCTGTTGACGCGGATGTGGGGAGCGAGCGCCTTGGCCAGGCAGCGGGTCAGCATGATGAGGCCCGCCTTGGAGCTGCAATAGTGCATGTATCCCGGCCAGGCCTCGAAGCCACCCAGCGAGGAGATATTGATAATGCGGCCGGACTTCTGTCGCCGCATCAGGGGCGCGGCAGCCTGCGCGCAGAAGAAAGGACCCTTGAGATTAATGCCCAGAATTCGATCCCAATCGCGCTCCGTCAGCTCGTCGAGTTTTCCGGGGTAGAAGACGCCCGCGTTGTTAACGAGGAGATCGAGGCGGCCGAAGCGCTTTTCGACGGCGCGGAACATGGCGCTCACTTGGGCGGGCTTTGAAACGTCGGCGCGGAGCGCGGTGGACTCAGCACCGAGAGCCAGAATTTCACGCACCGTTGACTCGGCCGCGGCGCGCGATTCGTGGTAGTTGACCACGACGCTCGATCCGGCACGCGCCAGGGTGAGGGCGATGACCCGTCCCATTCTCCGTCCGGCGCCGGTGACGAGCGCCACTTGGTTCTTGAGCGGCTGAGGATTCAAAGTGTGCTCCTGAAAGAGGGAACAGGGAATAGGGAACAGGGAACAGGGAACAGGGAAGAACACTCGCTCCCAATTCCTCTCCCTACTCCCTCCCTACTCCCTACTATTCCCTGTTCCCTATTCCCTGTTCCCTCTATTGAATCTCCTCGAGCAGTCGCCGCAGGCGATCGACCGCAACGGGTGCGCCCCCGAAGCGCAGGGCGTTATAGAGGCGCGTGAATTCAAGAGCTCCGGCGCCCATCGAGGTGCCGCCCAGGAAAAGGGCAAACTCGCGCGGCGTCTGCGAAGCCGGTTTGCGAAATCCCTTCCTCTCGGCCGCCTTGAGGAACCGACGGTAGGTGAACACCGCTTCGCGCGAGCCTAGCGTCCTGGGGTGGCGCCGCACTCGCCAGCTCCACCAGAAACGCAGTTCGGCGAACGACGGGAAGTTCTCCAGTGCGGCCAGCGCCGCCATCGCCGTCAGCATCAAGGCGAGGACGAGCAGCTTGTGAGAGACCAGCCACGCCTCCAGACGGAAAGCGACGCGCGCCCCCCGTTTTTCGAAGTCCTCGAGCCGCCACGTGACCAGCCGCTGGTAGTGCCGTGATGTGCTTTCCACTTCCAGGGCCAAGCGAAACTGGTGGGTGAAATCGAAGTTGATGACCCACTCGTCCCAAAAGAGATTCAGCGCGTCAAGATAATCTCCGACCGTGCTCCACACTCCGGCGCTCGCGACGTTGGGATCCGCCGGGGTCGGATCAAAAGGAATCCAACCATAATGTGGGAAGTAGACCTCAACCCAGGTATGGGCGTCGCGCGCACGAACCACGAAGTCCTGACCGACTCGGTTATAAGCGCCCGTCTGAAACCCGTTCACCGGCCGCGCGGGAATCCCCAGAGTGCGCAACATCACGGTCATGGCGGCGGCAAAGTATTCGCAATACCCGCGGCGGGCGGTGAAGAGGAAACTACCCATCGGATCGTTGGGGTCAATGCCGGAGGGGTCCAGGGTGTAACCGAAATTCTCCCGCAGGTACGACTGCAGGGCGAGGGCGCGGCTGTAGTTGTCGCCGGACGCGGCCGTGATGCGCCGGGCGAGGTCGGCCACGCGAGGGTCAATCGCCGGCAGGCGCAGGTAAACCTGGCCGATCTCGGCCGGATAGCGGGTGGAGGCGGCGCGGAGCTCCTCGGGCGAGGGCAAGCCGGCCTCCGAAACCACGCTGTAGCTGATCGGCCCCGAACCGTGCTGCTGATCGTGCAGCGATTGGGTCTGATCGATCGAGATGAGGCGGAGCCGCCCATTCAGCTCGCGCACCTCGGCCGCCGCGAACAGGACGTCGGTGGAGACCGGGGAGAGCACCACGCGATAGCGCAGAACGCGCCGCGCCCGCCTCTCGAAGCCTTCCGCCCGCGGAAGAACGAATCGGTCGGCAGTTGGGATAAGGGAAACCTGCTCGGTGTTTTCGTTGAACCAGTGCTTGCCGTCAAAGCTGGTGAGGCCGACGCCCCGCCATTTCACCCCCTGGAACTCGCGTGGTCCGCCCTCCGGCAGCACGCGCATCACCACCAGGCTCGACTGCTTGATCTTGCGGATGTCTCCCAGATCGACGCTCTGGGAGAAGCCGGTGATGCTCTCGGGCTGGGTGGCGAGCCCGCCCAGATAACCTGAGCGGTACCGCGGGATGACAAAGAAGAGCACGGTTGCCAGGCTGACGATTCCGGCCGCCAGCAAACCTGTGGTGGCGGCAAGACTCTGCTCGATGGCGGCCCGATCGTGGTTGGGGTCAGACGCCGGCGCCTGACGCGCCCGCGTCGAGCGCTCGCTGGCTCGCTTGATTTCGTAGCTGATAAACGTCGAGATGGCGCATAACACGTAGGCGACGAACGCCGCGAGGTACGCTGTGCTTACGGTCAGGATCGCGCCAGCCAGCATCATCAGGAAGGAGAGGGTGGCGAGGTAGGCGTAGTCGCGAGGGGAGCCCGTCGAGAAGACTTTGACCACGGCGGTGAAAAGGACCAGGTGAACTGCGGCTTGGAGCATGCGGTCGACCGGTCCCGGTCCCGGAGCGAGCATCACGAAGTCAACGAGCAGGAAGGGAATGTAGGCGATAGATAGACGCGTGACGGTCCGGGGCGGAAGGGAGTAGTCCACGCCGCGCAGGTAGCTCGAAAGCTTCAGAAGCAGCGCCGGTAAGACCAGCACAATCGAGATGAGGTCGAGCTTTCTGGTCGTGGCCAGGGTGATGAAGCCTACGGCGAGCATCAGCAGCAACGAAATCTCGAAGTAGCGCTGGACGGGATTGGA
>Ga0326728_10003007_pt1 | contig 54165 bp, 53 predicted proteins | sample MB3enrmetagenome_FD_207602 | JGI IMG/M metagenome (GOLD analysis project Ga0326728, IMG submission 207602) | Lab enriched peat soil microbial communities from McLean, Ithaca, NY, United States - MB31MN | ecosystem: Environmental > Terrestrial > Soil > Wetlands > Peat | place: USA: New York... | reverse complement strand
ACGGCGCGAACCACATCTTCAGCACGCGGTTGTTGCCGGCGCGCCGGCTCGAGACGACCAACGTATCGAGTTCCCCGAGGGCCGTGCGAATCCTCGCAGGCCCTTCCTGGGTGTAGATGAAGTCCTTGATTTCGTCTTTGTCCAGAATCTGAAACGTCGTGGGCAGATTCCCATTCTTCAGATCCATCATCACTTCGATCTGGATGGACGTCACGTCTTGCGTGCCTTGGGCGAGCTTGAGATTGACGGGCTTGTTTTCCGACACGCCGCGCGCCTGTCCGGCGTCCCAGTCGAAATCGATATTCACTGCGGCATCACCCTGCTCGGCGTGGTATTTCTCCGGCCGCACGTGATCGGCGATCACGCTGAACCAGCTTTTTTGGATCACGTCGTTGCTGTAGACGATGCGAAAAATTCCGCGGGCCGTCATCGTCCAGGTATAGACGTACCGTCCGGGCGCCGTGCCCTCCTTCAGCACGATGTCGCTCGTGCCCACGCTGATGGATTTCCATTCCGCCGTGTAATGCGCCGCGAACGGCGCGAGCGCGGTTTCCGGCTCCGCCGCGGCAGCGGCAGAGCCGGCGATTGCGAACCAGACGGCCGTGAATCCTCGTGCGAACATCAGTACCCCCGCGGCGGATGGGTCTCATCGTACAGCACGGGTGCGGCCAGCGCAGCGCCGTCCAGCCACGCGCGCCCGTCGCGGCAGCGAAGTCGTCCCTGGCAGTACCAACTCACCGCCAGCGGATAAATCTTGTGCTCTTGGGCGCGCACGCGCGCCGCCAGCGTGGCTTCGTCATCATCCGGGTAGACCTTGACCTGCGCCTGGATGATGGGCGGTCCGGCATCGAGTTCCGGCGTCACGAAATGCACCGTGGCGCCATGCACGGGATCATGGGCGGCGAGCACTTGGCGATGGGTGTGCAAGCCGGGATATTTCGGCAACAACGACGGGTGGATGTTCAAGATCCGCCCGGCATAGCGCGCGACGAATTCGGGCGATAAGATGCGCATGAATCCCGCGAGCACGATCAGCGACGGCGCACATTCGTCGATCGCCGCCGCCAGCGCGCGATCGTCGCTCACGCGATCGGCCGATGCGCCGGCGGCGGGCAACGCGCGGCTCGCCACGCCGAGATCCCGGGCAATGCTGAGGCCGGCGGCCGCCGGCTTGTCGGACAGCACCAGGGCGACGCGGTACGGTTGTGCCGGTTCGCGGCTGCGTTCGACGAGCGCTTGCATGTTGCTGCCGCGTCCCGATATCAGGACCACGATGGGCTGCGGGGCAGGCGCGCTACTCACACGATGACGACACCGCGCGTGCCGCGTTTCACTTCGCCGATCACCAGCGCTTCCTGCCCGGCGTCACGCAGGATCGCGATGGCTTCAGCCGCCTCGTTCGCCGCCACCTGAACCGTCATGCCGATGCCGCAATTGAACACTCGATACATTTCCTGATCGGCGACGCGTCCTTGCGCCTGCAGCCACTCGAACACGGGCTCGCGGCGCCATGAACTGCGCTCCAGGACGACTTCCAGCCCGTCAGGGATAACGCGCGGGATGTTATCCACCAGCCCGCCGCCCGTGATGTGCGCAAGGCCGTGGACGGGTAGCGCGCGGATGAGGGTCAGCAACGGCTTGACGTAGATGCACGTCGGGGCCATCAGACGGTCCACCAATGCCACGCCGGCGACCGGGGCGTCGATATCGGCGCCGGTCACTTGCAGTATCTTGCGGATCAGCGAGAAACCGTTCGAGTGCGGCCCCGAGGACGGCAGCCCGAGCACGATGTCGCCGGCGGCCGTGCGGCTGCCGTCGATGATGGCATCCTTCTCCACGATGCCGACACAGAAGCCCGCCAGATCGTAGTCCTCGCCGTGGTACATGCCCGGCATTTCAGCCGTTTCGCCGCCGACCAGGGCGCAGCCGGCTTGCACGCACCCCTCGACGATGCCGGCGATGACGCGCACACCGATGTCCACCGCGAGTTTTCCGGTGGCAAAGTAGTCGAGAAAAAACAGCGGCTCGGCGCCCTGGACCACGACGTCGTTGACGCACATCGCGACCAAGTCGATGCCGACGGTATCGTGGCGGCCGGTATCGATCGCCAGGCGTAATTTCGTGCCGACGCCGTCGGTACCGGAGACCAGCACCGGCTGTCGATACCGGTCCAAGGGCACTTCGACCAATGCGCCGAAACCGCCGATTCCGCCGAGCACTTCGCGGCGCATGGAGCGCTTCACCCCAGGCTTGATTCGCTCGACCAACTCCTCGCCGGCATCGATGTCGACACCGGCATCGCGATAGGTAACGGGCGTTCGCTCGGTCATTCGGTTCCTTGCATTAAAGTGGCTCGACGCGGAGGGTCGGTAAGCTGTGGTATTTTATAACTCCATGGCACTGAATTACCGAGCTATTTACGACTTCTATCGGCGTCTTGCAGCGATTGTGGCATGCAGCGCCGCCGCCGCGTGTTTCGCCGGCACCGCGTTCGGCATGACTCGCATAGAAGTCTTTCAAGCGACCGTGCCGCTCTCGGATCGTTCCGAAGCGGCGCAAACGGAGGCCTTCCAGGCGGCGCTGAAAGTCGTGTTGATTCGGGCCACGGGACGCCGCACGGCGGATGAAGAAGCCATTTTCGCACCGCTCGTCAACAATGCGCGGCGGTATGTGCAGCAATATCGCAGCGCGCCCGACAATCAATTGTGGGTGGCGTTCGACGGGGCTGCCATCGAGCGCTGGTTGACCCAGAACGGCCAGCCCCTGTGGAGCCGCGACCGGCCATCGACCTTCGTCTGGTTGTCGGCGCAGAACGGGCCATCGGCGACCGTGCTCACGGTCGACGACACCTCCGAGTTGAAACTGGCCATCGATGCCGGCGCCGCGCTGCGCGGCATTCCGTTGATTTGGCCGAGCGCAGACACGGCGTCGGCCGGCGCGAATGCCGCCAACCCGGCCGATGTGGGACATCGCCTGGGCGCCGAGGGCGTGCTCATCGGGCACGCGACCAGCGCCGCGGCAAACGCCAACGTCCGTTGGACCCTGCTGTTCCAAGACCGCAGCAGCGAGTTCTCCGGGGCTTTGGAGGGCGTCACCCGCGCGGCGGACCTGTATGCCGGAATGTACGCCGCCAGCGGCAGCCTTGCGCCGGTGGAAATCGACGTCAGCGGCATCGCCGACTTGCGGGATTACGCCAATGTGCAAAGCTATCTCGAGTCGCTGAACTTCGCCACCCATGTCAGCGTCGAATCCTTAAGCGGCGACACCGTACGCTTTCGCTTGACCACGCGCGGCGGCATCGAGTCGCTGCAGCATACGATTGCCTTGAATGGTCGATTGCAATCGGTGCCCATGGGCGACGATGGAATTCCGCAGTTCCAGCTGCGTCGCTAGCCGATGCGTCGCTGGCTGCGCCAACTTCCGAACTTCATCAGTTCAATCCGGATTCTTCTGGTCGTGCCGATCGTATTGTCGCTCGCGCACCATCAGCTCATCACCACGCTTTGGCTGTTCGGCGTGGCCGCCGCGTCGGATGCCGTCGACGGATTTCTCGCCAAGCATTTCGGCTGGCAGACCGAACTCGGCGGGATATTGGATCCCCTCGCCGACAAACTCATGCTGGCCACCGTATTCGTGGTGCTGACGCTGCTCGGCAGCGTGCCGGTGTGGTTGACGGCGGCGGTGATTGTCCGCGACTGCGTCATCGTGCTGGGGGCCATCAGCTACCGGGTCTTGCTTGGGCCCGTCGAGGCGCGGCCCACCTTCATCAGCAAGCTCAACACGCTCTGCCAGATCATTTTCATTCTGGTCGTCATCGGCGCACAGCAGTTCTCATGGCCGGCCGTCTGGGCAGTGGTGCTGGGTGCGCTGGTGTTCGACACGGTGTGCGTGAGCGGCATCGACTATGTGTGGGTGTACGGGCGGCTAGCCGCCGCGCACGCGCGGGCACGCCGCGCTGCCCTGAGCGCCGGCGGATCGAAGCCGGCATGAAGCAACTCGCGCTCGGCGTGCGGTTGCGCGCCGCTGCGGTCTTCGAGAGCTTTGCGCCGGGTCTGAACACGGAACTCGTCGCGGCGCTGCGCAGCCCGGGCGCCGCGCCGCTGTGGCTGTGGGGCGGTCACGGGTCGGGAAAGACCCACCTGTTGCAGGCAACCTGCGCCGCCGCGGGCGAGACGGCGGCGTATTTTCCCTTGGCACGGTCAGCGGCATTGCCGCCTGCGGCTTTGGTCGGATTTGAGAACTGCCGCGTGCTGTGTCTGGATGATGTCGACGCCGTGGCGGGAGACTTGGCGTGGGAGCAAGCATTGTTCCGCCTATTCAACGAAGCTGCGGAGCTGCGGACACGACTGATTTTCGCCGCCGGCGCCGCGCCGCGCGCGCTCGAGTGGAGCCTCGATGACTGGCGCTCGCGTGCCGCGGCCTGTGTGGTTTATCAACTGCGCGATTTGGATGAGGCGGGGCGGGTCGAGGCGCTGCGGCTGCGCGCGGCGCAGCGCGGTTTGCAGTTGCCGCAAGAGACCTCCGACTACCTGCTGCGCCGGATGCCGCGCGATTTACCCTCGCTCCTCGACATCTTGGATCACCTCGACGAAGCGTCATTGATCGCGCAGCGCCGCTTGACCGTGCCGTTCATTCGCGACGCGCTGGAGAAGCTCGCAAGAACAAAACCATAGTGCAGAACCAGGCGAACACCAACAACAGGCTGATGGAAGCCACCCAGCGCGCAGCCGGATTCACCAAGAGTTCGGTCAGGGCAAACGTGATATAGGGAACCGTGAACAAGGTGGCCCATGCATAGGTGTAGCGGCGCCCCTTCACCAGACCGTGCAGCGGCGCGAGCAAGGGGATCACGGCGAGAACGCAGATGGGCCATGCGTAGCCGGCGGCGATCCACGCCAGCAAGGAGAGCGCCACCGCGATCCAAAGCCAAATGGTCAGCAAGCGCGCGTTGCGCTCCACACTCAAGGGCGCGCTTCCAGGCGGCTTGCCAACGTTGCGACGCGGGCGCCGAGCGCCTGCGCCAGCTCTCGTTCGGTCTCCGACAGTTCGCCGTGACCGCTCACGCCGGCGGCGTGGCTCGCGCCGTACGGCGTGCCGCCGCTGCGCGTCGCCGTCAGGCCGCGCTCGGTGAACGGTAGGCCCACCAAGATCATGCCGTGATGAAGCAGCGGGATCATCATGGACAGCAACGTGGATTCCTGTCCGCCATGCAGGGTTTGCGTGGAGGTGAAGACCGCGGCGGGCTTGTCGACCAGAGCGCCGGAAAGCCAGAGTGCGCTGGTTCCGTCCAGAAAGAATTTGAGGGGAGCTGACATATTCCCGAAACGGGTGGGACTGCCCAGGATCAAGCCGCTGCATTCCAGCAGATCGGCGTGGGTGGCGTAGGGCGGACCCTCTTCGGGCACCGGAGGATCGAGCCGCTCGAGCGTCGTGGCCACACCAGGAACCGTGCGCAGCCGTGCGCGCATGCCGGCAATCCCTTCGACGCCTCGACAAATTTGTCGCGCCAATGCGGCCGTGCTGCCTTGGCGTGAATAATACAAAATCAAAATCTCACTCATCGGTATGCCTTAAGGGGAAAACATTTGATTTCCAGTGCGTGCAGCGTCGGCGCAACGAATTATTCGCGCCGCTTCGCGCATTGTATAGGGGCAGTTGGTTTGACGGCCCTGGCCGCTGTTGTTAGTGTCCGTTACCCTTATGTTGCGCTTCATTGCGGTATTTGTCGGTATCGCCTGCCTCGTCGGCTGCGCCGGCGCCCCCGTCCAAGAAATGAGCGATGCGCGTCAAGCCATCGCGGCCGCCCGCGTCGCGGGGGCGACGGAAGCCAATTCACCCGACCTATATGCGGCGGAGGCGGCGATCACGCGCGCTGAAATGCATCTCCAGGCCCAAGAATACACGCGCGCCCGCTTGGCCGCGATGCAAGCCAAACGCCACGCTGCAGCGGCCCTGGTCGGCAGACCGCACGGCGATGGTGGGGGCGTCTCAACGCCGGCCGCCGCGCCATCCGCCGCCGCACCGGCTACGCCGCCGCCGCAGTAGCCGCGCGGTTGCTAGCCCTACCGCAGGTCAAGCCGCTTGGAACGCGTAACCCGGCGCTTTCTCGTCACCGGCAAGGTGCAAGGCGTGTATTTTCGCCATAGCACGCGGCTCGAGGCGGAGCGGCTGGCGATTCGAGGCATTGCGCGCAATCTGCCGGACGGCTCCGTCGAAGTCATTGCGCATGGAACCCTGGCGGCGGTGGAGAGCCTGCGCCAGTGGCTGCAGCACGGGCCAAAGATGGCGCGCGTGGCGGCCGTGACGGAACTCGAACCGCCGCCGCGCGGCGTCGATGCCGCGGCCGCAGGCGACGCATCGCCGGCGTTTTCGATCGAGTAGCCGGGCAAAAACGCCACGCCCGCTGCGAGCGCTGCAGGGCCGGCGGAATCGCCGCGGCGTTATCCTCAGCCGCTCAACTTTTGGCGAATGAACCCTACCGGATCCGTCATCGGGATGTCCGTCGACTCCGTCTCGCGCCGATGGCGATACTCCAAGTTTCCGGCGTTGAGCCCGCGCTCGCCGATGACGATGCGGTGCGGGATGCCGATGAGCTCGGCATCGGCGAATTTGACACCGGGGCGCGCGTCCCGGTCGTCGAGCAATACATCGATACCGGCCGCATTGAATTGCTCATACAGGCGGTCGGCAGCTTCGGCCACGCGGGCCGACTTTTGATAGTTGATCGGTACCAGCACGACGTGGAAGGGTGCGATCGCATCGGGCCAGATGATGCCGTTGGCGTCGTTGTTCTGCTCGATGGCGGCGGCAACCACACGCGTGACCCCGATTCCGTAGCACCCCATGAACATGAACTGCGCCTTGCCTTGTTCATCGAGCACGGTCGCCTTCATCGCTTCGCTATAGAGCTGCCCGAGCTGGAAGATGTGACCCACCTCGATGCCGCGCGCAATATCCAAGGTGCCTCTGCCGCCCGGACTGGGATCGCCTTTTTGCACGCTGCGGATGTCTTGCGAATTCGGGCCGGGCAGATCACGGACCCAATTCACGCCGGTGAAGTGCACGTCCTTTTCATTGGCGCCGCAGACGAAATCCGCCAAGTGTGCCGCAGCATGATCCACATAGATCTTGCCCTCGAAGCCGATGGGACCGATGGACCCGGGATCGCAGCCGGTGGCCTCTCGCACCAGTTCCGCACTTGCCATGCGCAGAGGATTGGCGACGCCGGGCAGCTTCTGCGCCTTGACCGCGCTCAACTCGTGATCGCCCCGCAAGACGAGGGCGACGACGTCGCCGGCACTGCCGTCGACCAGCAGCATCTTGACGCATTGCGCGGCGTCCACGCCGAGGAACGCGCAGAGCTGTGCGATGGTCCGGGCATGCGGGGTCTGGACTTTGGTGAGCGCTTGGGTGGGCGCCGGGCGCGGCGCATGCGCGGGCAGCGTCGCGGCCGTCTCCACGTTCGCGGCGTAGTCGTCGCCATCGGAGAACGCGATGGCGTCTTCGCCCGAGTCCGCGAGGACATGGAATTCCTGCGAGGTGCTGCCGCCAATATTGCCGCCGTCCGCCTGGACCGCCCGGAACTTCAGGCCCAAGCGGGTGAAAATACGCGTATAGGCGTCGAACATGGCCCGATAACCCTGGGCGAGGCTCGCTTCATCCACGTGGAACGAGTAGGCGTCCTTCATCAGGAACTCGCGCGCGCGCATGACCCCGAAGCGCGGACGAATCTCGTCACGGAACTTGAACTGGATCTGGTAAAAATTGACCGGCAGTTGCTTGTAGCTGCGCAATTCCCGCCGCGCAATGTCGGTGATGACTTCCTCGTGCGTGGGCCCATAGGCGAATTCGCGCTCGTGGCGATCCTTGAAACGGAGTAATTCCGGGCCGTACTTGCTCCATCGGCCCGACTCCTGCCACAGTTCAGCCGGTTGGATGGTCGGCATGCACAGTTCCAGGGCGCCCGCCCGGTTCATTTCCTCGCGGATGATGCGCTCGACTTTGTGCAGCGTGCGCAGACCCATCGGAAGCCAGGTGTACAAACCAGCCGCCACGCGGCGAATCATGCCGGCCCGCAACATCAGTTGATGGCTGATGACCTCGGCGTCGGCGGGAACTTCTTTGAGCGTCGAAATCGGATATTGGGATAAGCGCATAGCCTGATATCTTACATCAGCCCCCCTGGTATCATGGACAGACATGAGCGACGACGAAGACCAACAAACTCGACGGCGGGGCGTGTACTGGTTGCCCAACCTGCTGACCACGGCGGCGCTTTTTTCGGGATTTTACGCGGTCGTGGCGGCCATCGACCTGAGATTCGAATATGCCGGAATCGCCATATTCGTCGCCATGTTTTTTGACGGTATCGATGGCCGCGTCGCCCGCTGGACGCACACGGAAAGCGCGTTCGGCAAAGAATACGATAGCTTGTCGGATATGGTGTCTTTCGGACTGGCGCCGGCCATCGTCACGTACCAATGGGGCGTGGCGCGAATCGCAGAATACGGACCTCTGTGGCGCCGGTTGGGATGGCTCGTGTGTTTTTTCTACGCCGCGGCCGCGGCCCTGCGCCTGGCCCGGTTCAACTCCCGCTCGGCGGTCCAGGACAAGCATTACTTCGAGGGCTTGCCGAGCCCGTCGGCCGCCGCCGTCGTCGCTGCGTTGATCTGGCTGGCAAGCGACCTGACCAACATTGGATTACCGGGGCTGCTGCTGGCGTTCGTCGTCACGGCGTGCGCGGGCGCCCTCATGATCAGCCGTTTCGCCTTCCATAGTTTCAAGCAAGTGGCGCCCGGTGCCCGGGTGCGCTTTCCGTACATCGTGCTGGTGCCGCTGGCGTTCGTCCTGATATTCCTCTACCCCTCGATCACCCTGCTGGTGCTATTCGGCACCTATGCGCTGTCGGCGCCATGCGTATGGCTGTATCGGAAGCTGCGCCGGCGCTCGCGGGGGACCCCGACCCCGCATGAGACGCGTCCATGAATAGGGCACAGCGGCGGGAATATTTATCGGCGATGGGTCTGGAAACCTGGGTGGCGCGGTCCCGCCCCGGCGTACCGGCGAGCGTCCCGGTGGCAGCGCCGGCGAACGCACCGCGCGAAGCGGGCTACGACTGGGCGCCGCTGCGGGAACGAGTGGCCGCGTGCACTCGATGCGGGCTTGCCGCGACGCGCACCCAAACAGTGTTCGGTGTGGGTAACCTGCACGCGGCATGGCTGGTGGTGGGCGAAGCGCCCGGCGCCGAGGAGGATCGCGTGGGTGAACCGTTCGTCGGCCGTGCCGGTCAGCTGCTGAATTCCATGTTGCGTGCGATCGGTCTGGCGCGCGAAGACGTGTATATCGCGAACGTGCTGAAATGCCGGCCGCCGCATAATCGAGACCCGCTGGCGAGCGAGACCGCCGAATGTTTGCCGTTCCTCGAACAGCAGATTGCGCTGTTGAAGCCGAAGATCATGTTGGGCGTCGGGCGCATCGCCGCGCAGAATCTGCTGCACACCGACGCCTCCCTCGGCCGTTTGCGGCAGAAGGTCCACACGTTCGGTGCATCGCGCGTGCCATTGGTCGTCACGTATCATCCGGCCTACCTGTTGCGCACACCGATGGACAAGCGCAAGGCATGGGAAGATTTGAAATTCGCTCGCGAGGTGTTCGCCCGTGGCTAGCGTCAAGCAAGAGCATGAGTTTCCCGAGCCCGAGATCAGGCCCATGCACGAACTGGACGTGCCCGTGGTCGTGGCCATCGAGCGCGCCGCGTATCAATTTCCCTGGAGCGATGGCATTTTTCGCGATTGTTTGCGAGTCGGATACATCTGCCGGCTGGTCGAGGTGGGCAGCGACATCGCGGGCTACGGCATCATGTCGATCGGCGCCGGCGAGGCGCATATCTTGAACGTGTGCATGCGGGACGACTACCGGGGACGCGGCCTCGCGCGCAAGATACTCTTGTATCTGATCGACTGCGCGCGAACGGCGGGGATGTACGAAGCATTTCTCGAAGTCAGACCGTCGAACACGACCGCGGCGCGCCTCTATCATTCCTTGGGATTCGAGCAAGTCGGCGTGCGGCGCGGCTATTATCAAGCGACCAACGGCCGCGAGGATGCAGCAGTGTTGCGCCGGCTGTTGTTGCCGGACTCGAAATGACGCGCGCCGGTGCGCCACGGGAGGCCGGCCCCGCGCTTCGGACCGGCCGCCCCTGCTTCGCCTGCGGCTAATTCACCTGCAGCTACTTCACCTCGTACCCGCGGCCCGTCAGGCAAGCTGACATGGCGCGATCGTAGGCGCCGCGCGCGCCCGGGTTGTTGCCGGCCCCACCGCCCACGATGGTTGGATCGAACCCGGTTTGCGTCTTCGCCCAGCGATGGCACTCGTAGCGATCCGCTGCCTGCTGTTCAGCCGTCTGACCATTCTTGGGATACATGATCAGATCCTCGTGGGCACTTGCCGGTGGCGCGGACGGCTGATCCGCATTCGCGGGTGGCTCCACGACCACATAGCCGTTCTGCGCCGGAATCGATGTGTAGTAGACGTCGTCAGCGTAGTAGTAGGGAATACCGCCGATCCACACCGTCGTGTAATAGGGCGGCAATACCGAGATCACCAAGCCGATCGGCGGTCGAACGACCAAAAATCCGGGGCCGCCGGGCGCGTACCAAACGCCGCCGACGAAATAGTAGGGTCTGCCTCCGTGGTAGTACGGCCGATAGCCTTCCGGCAACACACGCACCGAAGTGCCGAGCGCAGGATAGTAATGCCCGTGGTTATAGCGGTTATCGAGAACTTGGCCATGGCCATCGAAGCCCCGTCCGCCCGGTCGGCCGAAGTGCTCGTGTTCCTCCGCGCTCGCCGGCGTGGCGATCTGCAATCCGAGCACGAGTGCCGCAGTCAACGCGGCAAAACCGAACTTCGTTCTGTGATTCATGCCTGCAATCCCTCCCTCATCGAGTGCAAAGAAATGTCAACATCACGCTTCAGCGTCTGTTGACTATTAACGTGGGTGCCGTTCCTCGGTTTACAACCGCTTAAGGTCGCGGCTCACGTAGATTACTCAGACAGGCTCCTAGCGGGCGCATCGTCGGAGGGACATTTCGAATCGATCGTCGCTCGCCTCGAGGCAGCGCCATTCAGGTGTCCTGTCCGCTTGGAGATCGTGAACGGGTTGCAGGGACGCCGCGCAGGGAAATGCTTTCCCATTAATCGTTGTGCCGTCCGTTGGTCTTGCAGCCCGCTCGCCCATCGCGGCCAAAAAAAGCCTCAACGCCCGCCAACCGCTTTAGAATGACCGGCTGCCTACGGTCTGACGGCCATCAAAAGCACGGTGATCAACTCGGAAATCATTACGGATTATGAGCAACGATTTAGCTGAAAATATAGGGAAAAGAAGAACTTTTGCCATCATTTCCCACCCCGATGCGGGGAAAACCACCCTCACGGAGAAACTCCTGTTGTTCGGGGGTGCGATTCAGATGGCGGGCACGGTCAAAGGCCGGAAAGCCACCCGCCATGCCACGTCGGACTGGATGGCGTTGGAACAACAGCGCGGCATCTCCGTCACTTCCTCGGTGATGCAGTTTCCCTTCGATGATTGCATCGTCAATCTGCTCGACACGCCGGGCCACGAGGACTTCTCCGAGGATACCTACCGCACGCTGACGGCGGTGGATTCGGCGTTGATGGTCATCGATTGCGCCAAGGGCGTGGAGGAACGCACCATCAAGCTCATGGACGTGTGCCGCCTGCGCGACACGGCGATCATGACTTTCGTGAACAAGCTGGATCGCGATGGCCGCGCCCCCATCGAGTTGCTCGATGAAATCGAGAGCGTGCTCAACATCGAGTGCTCGCCCGTCACGTGGCCCATCGGGATGGGCCGGGACCTGCTCGGCGTCTATCATCTGCTGGAAGATAAGATCTACGTCTACGTTCCCGTCGAGAAGGGCCGGGTCGGCAGCCACGAGACCATCGAGGGCATCGCCAGTGATGAGGCCAAGGACTTTTTGGGTTCGCGCTATGCGCGGTTCTTGGACGAAGTCGATCTGGTCCGCGGCGCAAGCCCGCAGTTCGATCTGAAACGCTACCGCGCCGCCAAGCAAACTCCCGTGTTCTTCGGCTCCGCGGTCAACAATTTCGGCGTCCGGGAATTATTGAGCGCCTTCGTGAAGCACTCGCCGGGACCGCTGCCGCGCCCGACGCTGCAACGCACGGTGGAGGCGACCGAACCAAAACTCACCGGTTTCGTCTTCAAGATCCAGGCCAACATGGATCCCGGGCATCGCGATCGCATCGCGTTCATGCGGTTGTGCTCCGGGCGCTACGTGCGCGGCATGCGCATGCACCACGTGCGGCTCGACAAGGACATCCGCGTCGCCGATGCGTTGACGTTCTTGGCGGCCGACCGCAGCCAGGCGGAAGAGGCTTTCGCGGGCGACATCATCGGCTTGCACAATCACGGCACCATCAATATCGGCGACACGTTCACCGAGGGCGAGAATCTCACCTTCACCGGCGTGCCGAATTTTGCGCCCGAACTGTTCCGCCGCGCCGTACTCAAGGATCCGTTGCGCATGAAGGCGCTGCAGAAGGGTCTGTCGCAACTCTGCGAGGAAGGCGCGACCCAATTATTCAAACCGCTGCGCAACAACGATTTGATCTTGGGCGCCATCGGCCAGCTGCAGTTCGAGGTGGTTGCGTTCCGGTTGCAGGACGAGTACGGCGTGCAGTGCGTGTTCGAGCCGGTCAATGTTGCCGTGGCGCGCTGGGTGCGCCTCGCCGACGAAAAGCGCTTGGCCGAATTTCGCCAGAAAGCCTACGACAACCTGGCGGTCGATCATGCCAGCGAACTCGTGTATCTAGCGCCGACGCGAGTCAATCTTGGATTGATGGAGGAGCGCTGGCCTGAGATCCACTTCATGAAGACCCGCGAGAACCTCGCGGCCTGAACTTGCGCACCGCCGCCGGAAATCCGCTGGCGGCGCTCGACGCCGGGGCGCCGTAGCAAAGCCTTGAATACTCCCGGCACAGCGCCGTGACGGGCGCCGCGAGGTCGGGGCGAAGTCGCGACACGCGTGCCGCGTAGGCTTCGGCGCCTTCGTGCGGCATGCGCGGAATGCCGATCGAGCCCAAGCGGCGGCACAGCCGGTCATAGGCTCGATGCACCGGATCAGCGGGGCTGGGTTTGAGCTCGCGGCGTACCTGCCATGTCAGCCACGACATTCCCGCGATCAAGCACACGGCCAGTACCAGCGCGAGTTTCCGTCCGTCGGGCTCCGGAATGTGCAGCCAGTCGAGCAGCTTGTCCTGAGAACTGGAATCGAACTGCAGGATTCGCTCGCGCCACAGCAGGCGCAACGCATCGAGCCGCAGCCGGGTATCGGTCAGCCACGGCGTGCGCTGCTGCCAACGGCTGGTGAAAGGCGCGCCCGCCGCCACGAGGTCGTTGAGTCCACGCTCCACTCGCTCCGGCGCGATGGCGGCCGTCGGATCCACCCGCAGCCAACCGTGCCCGTCGATCCAGACCTCATCCCACGCATGCGCGTCGCTCTGCCGCACGATCCAATAGTCGGCGAAGCGATTGTACGTACCCCCTTGATAGCCCGTCACCACCCGCGCCGGTATGCCGACGGCACGCATCATTGCCGCGAACGCCGACGCATAGTGGCCGCAGAACCCGCGCCGCGTGTCGAACAGAAATCCGTCCACCGAATCCTCCGCGAGCCGCGGCGGCGTCAACGTGTAGAAGAACGGCTCGCGCCGGAACATGTCGAGCACCGCGTTGACGTAGGCCATGTCATCGGGATGCGCGTTGCGCAGCTCCTGCGCCAAGCGCAACGACCGTGGATTTCGGTCGGGCGGCAAGCGGGTGTCGCGGTGGCGCATGGCGGGCTTGAGAGGTAGGGCGGCCGATACGTGGCCGTAGGAGGTGGCGACCACATCGATGGGTTGCGCCACGGCATTGGGCTCGACCAACATGTAATCGCTCGTGAGATAGGCGCGCGGCGCGTTCCAGTGGGACGGCCAATCGAGCACGAAGAGCCAGTTGTGGGGGCTCGGCTCGAGGCTCACCGTGTATTGGTAAGCCGGACCTTGGAAGAGCAGGGTGGGCGCGAGAACGGGGCCGGAGTCGGTGCGTCGCCAGGAGTGTCCGTCGAAATCATGCAGCACCGGTCCGCGCCAGTAACGCTCCTGTGCCGGCGGCGTGCTGCCGCTGAAACGCACGCGAAATGCCACCTCATCGGACATCGCGAGCTCGTCGATGTCGCCCGGACTCATGCTGTCGCTCAATCCGGTGGTCGCTCCGCCGCCGGAGTCGGGCATCTGCCACAGCGGTCCGCCGAAGCGCGGAAAGAACAGCCAGAACGCGACGGCCACGGGCAATGCTTGCGCCAGGAGGCGCCCGGCGTAGCGAATGCTGCTGCGCCAATTACCGCCCGGCGCGGAACTCGTCAAACGCAACAGCGTGGAGGTCGTGAGCCAGCAGACGGCGACCAGATAACTGAGCAGCCAGAAGGATTCGCCCGCCAGCAGCGTCGCCAGGCTCAGGAAATAAATGATCATGACGATGACGTAGATGTCGCGCCGGGTTCGTGTTTCCAAGAGTTTCAACCCGGCGATCAAGCTCAGCAGCGCGCTGCCCGGGGTGAGGCCGTTGAAGGTGCGGAACTGCACGAACAGCAGGACGATCGCGGGGACGGCAATGATGAAGCGGATTGCGCGCGGCGGAGCATCGCGCCCGCGCGCCGCGAGAACCAATCGCAGCGCCGCGACGGCGACCACCGTCGCCGTCACCCAAACGGGCAGCCTCGCAATGCGCGCCAGCAGCGTGAGGCCCAAACAGGCGGACACCCACGCCAGTTGCTCGAGGGTGACTCGTTCCCCGGCAGCGGTGCGGGCCGGCGCGCTCATCGCGGCGCCTCTGCGGGATACGCGGCGAGCGCGCGCAGGCAGGCGCGTCGATGCGCCGCGCCCCGCGAGGGTGTGATTTCCGTGCCGGGAATCCGCAGCCCAAAGTTGCGCTGCGCTGCCTCACTGTCGAGCACCCAACGGCAGAGTTGCGACAGCCGAGCCTCCGGCGCGAGACGGCCGAGCGACGACCAGTCCAGCCATTCGGGCTGCGCGGCCAACCCGGTGTAGCTGCGCACCGCCGGTTCGCCGCCGCGTGCCAGCACCTTCCACGCCATGTGCTTCAACGGCACGCCGGCTTCGTAGGCGCGCAGGCCGGAAAAATCTTCATCGCCGCGCACCTCGGCATGCGCTGCAGTGCCCGCCGCTCCCGCCTCAGACGGCAACGCACGGTCGCCGCGCGGCTGCGGTGCGACGAATGCAACCAGCGGGCTTTGCACGTAGGTCCACGCGCGAAACCAGCCGAACGGGTAGCGCGTGCGCAATTCGAAGCGCTCCAGGCGGGTCACGCCGCGGCGGTCGACCGGCACCTCGACGGTGGCGTGCTCGCAGCTCTTCGCGCCCACGCTGTGCGTCGCCGTGGCCAGAGGACCGCAGCGAATCTCGATGTCGCAGCGCTCGATGCCGGCGTCGTTGCGCAGCAGGAACTCGAAACTCGCGTAGCCCCCGGCGAATGCATCGACGCCGGTCGTCGCATCCACGCTGAGGCCGAGCAGGTTGCGATGGCAATGATGCATGGCGACCAGCGCGAGGCTCGCCAGCAGGAACCCAAAGGCCAATCCCAGATTGCTGTTGTAGTTGAGGCCCGCGATCAACATGGCGACCAGCAGCAGCGCCAGAGCGAGCCCGAACCGCGTGGGTATTATATAGATGCGGCGCCGGTCGACGGTGAGCGGCAGGGCATCCCGGCCGTGCCGGCGCGCTGACCAGAGGCCTATGCGAGTGATCGCTGCTTGCCGCACACGATTCACCGGCCCTGAGTCGCTCACGGGATGGGTACGGCCTCGAGCAGGCGGGCGACGGCCGCTCCGCCGCTGTCGCGCTGCCTCAGGCGATGCTCGACCACCGATGCGAATACTTCTTGCACGTGCTCGGGGATCACGGCATCCCGGCCTGCGATCAGCGCCCACGCTCGAGCTGCCCGCAACAATCCGATGGCCGCTCGCGGCGACAGGCCGATGCTGATGGCCGCCGCATTGCGCGTGTACGCCACCAGCGCCTGGACGTAATCCAGCAGTGCCGGCGACACGTGCACCTCGAGCACGGCACGTTGCATGGTCGCCAGCATGTCGGTGCCGACCACCGGCTCCAAGGAGTTCACCAGATCGCGGCGATCGACACCGCTCAACAGCTCGCGCTCTGCGGCGGCCGCCGGATAACCCAACTGCACGCGCATCAAGAACCGGTCCAGCTGGGATTCGGGAAGCGGGAAAGTGCCGGCCTGGTCCAGCGGGTTTTGCGTCGCGATGACGAAGAAGGGCTCCGGCAGCGCCATCGTTTGCCCGTCGAGCGTCACTTGATGTTCTTCCATGGCTTCGAGCAATGCGCTTTGTGCTTTGGGCGACGCGCGGTTGATTTCATCCGCCAGTACCAGCTGCGCGAAGATGGGTCCGCGCTGGAAGCGAAACGTGCCGCTCTCGCGATCGTAAATGGATACGCCCAGCACGTCGGCGGGCAACAGGTCGCTCGTGAATTGGACCCGTTGGAACGACAAGCCCAGCGTCTTGGCGAGCGCATGGGCCAGCGTGGTTTTGCCCACCCCCGGAATGTCCTCGATCAGCAGGTGGCCGCGCGCCAGCAGGCAGGCCAGGCACAGCCGTATCTGACCGTTCTTTCCCAGAATCACTTGGTTGAGTTGCGCAAGAACGGCTCCGATCTCGCGCTTCGGTGCGTTCATGGCTTACGGCAGCGCAGCGGTCTGCAGTGCCGTGACGCGTGCCATCTGTGCCGTCAATTGGTTGAGCTCGGTGCGCAGCTCGGACAGCCGCATGCGGTCCTTCTCCACCACGTCGGCAGGCGCGTTGCGTGCGAAATCCGCATTCTCCAGTTTACCCGTAAGCTTACCCAGATCCGTCTCCGCTCTGCGCAGCCGCTTGGCGAGCCGCTCGAGCTCGGCCTGCGGGTCGATCAGCCCCGCCATCGGCACCAATATTTCCAGCGTGCCCAAGAGCGCGACCGCTGAAATGGGAGCGGCCTCGCCGTTCGCCAGTATCCGCGGCGGCATGATCCCGGCCAGCCGGCTCAAGTAGACTAGATTGCGGCTCGCGTACTCGCTGTCGAGCGGTCCGCAATTCTGCAACAGCACGTCCAATTTCCGGCTGGGCGCGATGTCCATCTCGCCGCGGATCTGGCGCACGCCTTCGATGAAGTCCATGACCCAGCGCATTTCCGGCTCGGCCCGCGAATCCGCTGCGGCGGCGTCCGCCGTCGGGAACTCGCTGCGCATGATGGTCTCGCCGCCCACCCCCGCACGGAGGCCGGCGCACTTCGCCACCCGTTGCCAGATCTCTTCGGTGATGAACGGTGCGAGCGGATGCAGGGCGCGCAACAGCGTTTCGAGCGTATGGATCAGCGTATGGCGGGTGCCGCGCTTTTCCGCCTCGGATGCTTCTTCCGAGAAGAGGATGGCCTTCGACAGTTCCAGGTACCAATCGCAGTATTCGTGCCAGGTGAATTCGTAGAGCGCACCGGCGACCATATCCAGACGATAGTCGAGGAAGCCTTTTTCGACGCGTTGCAGCGTTGCCGCCAGCCGCGAGCGTATCCAACGATCGGCAAGACTGAATTGCGCGCCCGCGGCGCTCGAGTTTTGGCCCTCGACGTTCATCAACGCGTAGCGGGCCGCGTTCCACAGTTTATTACAGAAGTTTCGATTGCCTTCGACCCGGGCCATGTCGAACTTCAGATCGCGGCTCTGCGTGGCCAGCGACGCGAAGCTCAACCGCAGCGCGTCCGTGCCGTAGGCGGGAATGCCTTGCGGGAATTGCTTGCGTGTGGCCTTCTCGATGGCCGGTTTCATCTGCGGCTGCATCAGGCCCGTGGTGCGTTTCGCCAACAACTCGTCGAGCGTGATGCCGTCGACGATGTCGAGCGGATCGATCACGTTGCCCTTCGACTTGGACATTTTCTGTCCGTCGTGGTCGCGAATCAGTCCGTGCATGTAAACCTCACGGAACGGTATCTCACCGGTGAACTTCAGGCCCATCATGATCATGCGGGCCACCCAGAAGAAAATAATGTCGAAGCCCGTGACCAGGACCGACGTCGGGTAATACGTGCGCAGCGCCGGCGTGTCGTCCGGCCACCCCTGGGTGGAGAACGGCCATAGCGCAGAGGAGAACCACGTGTCGAGTACGTCCTCGTCCCGACGCAGCGCCACCGATGCGTCGAGGCCGTGAACGCGGCGCGCCTCGGCCTCGTCGCGGGCCACGTACACGCGCCCCTCGGCGTCGTACCACGCCGGAATCCGGTGGCCCCACCAGAGTTGCCGGCTGATGCACCAATCCTTGATGTTGCGCATCCACTCGTAGTAAACGCCGGTCCAGTTTTCGGGCACGAAGCGGATGTGTCCTGCCTCGACGGCGTGCAGTGCGGGTGCGGCCAGCGGTTTGATGTCCACGAACCATTGGTCGGTAAGCAGCGGCTCGAGGATCGCCTGAGTGCGATCGCCGCGCGGCACCATGAGCTTGTGCGGCTCGATGCGTTCGACCAGTCCCAGCGCCGTCAGATCGGCCACGATAGCCGTGCGCGCGGCGAACCGATCGAGGCCTCTATAGGCGGCGGGAACGGTCTCGTTGAGCGCGGCGGCGGGCGTCATGATATTGATGACGGCCAAGCCGTGGCGTTGACCGACTTCATAATCGTTGAAATCGTGCGCCGGGGTGATCTTGACGCAGCCGCTGCCGAAGGCGGGATCGACGTAGGCGTCGCCGATGATGGGGATTTCGCGCGTGGTCAGAGGCAGGCGCAAGCGACGGCCGATCAAGTGACGGTAACGCTCGTCATCGGGGTGCACCGCCACCGCCGAATCGCCCAGCATGGTTTCCGGCCGCGTCGTCGCAACCACCAGGTATCCGTCGCCGCCGACCAGGGGATAGCGCAAGTGCCAGAGGCTGCCCATTTCCTCCTCGGAGACCACCTCCAAGTCCGATAGAGCGGTCTTCAACACCGGGTCCCAGTTCACCAGGCGCTTGCCGCGATAGATCAAGCCTTCCTGGTGCAACCGCACGAACACTTCGGTGACCGCTCGCGAGAGCGCGGGGTCCATGGTGAACTTATCGCGCTGCCAGTCCACCGACGCACCGAGGCGGCGCAGCTGATTGGCGATGATTCCACCGGATTTCTCTTTCCATTCCCAAACGCGGGCGACGAAGGCGTCGCGACCGAGTTCGATGCGGCTCTGTCCCGCCGCATTCAGCTGGCGTTCCACCACCATTTGCGTGGCGATCCCGGCGTGGTCCGTGCCCGGCTGCCACAGGGTGTCGAAGCCGCACATCCGCTTGTAGCGGATGAGCGCATCCATGATGGTGTCTTGGAAGGCATGCCCCATGTGCAGCGTGCCGGTGACGTTGGGCGGCGGGATGACGATGGAAAAGCTTGGGCCCCGGCCGCTCGGCGCGAAATAGCCGCCGGCTTCCCACGCGGCGTAGATCCGTGACTCGATATCCGACGGCGAAAACGCTTTATCCATGAAATCCGCTTAGGCTTCCGTGTCCGCCGCGCTGCTCGGCACCACCGTGGTCGCGGTCGCGCTGCTCAGCATGGCGTGCTCCCGCAGCACGCGATCCACGAGTTCCGGGAGTTGCGCGCGCAGCCGGTCGAAGACGCGCTCGAACAGCGTGGCTTCGATGTCCTTGGCAGCCTGATGCAATAACGAATCCGCTAGATTCAGCGTCTCCGTCACGACCGCGGCATGCACGGCCTTGGCATCGAAAAAGCCGTACGTACGGCCGTCCGCGGCGACCGCGTCGGTGAGAATGGGAATATCGCGCGGATCATGCGTTTCGGTCGTCATATGATCAGGCACCCGCGGCCTCGTCCAATTGATGCGTTTCGACCGCCAGCTTGAGTTCGCGATACGCCTTGAACCGTTCACGACCCAAACGGCGCCGTTCGTCGTCGGCGTCGATGATTTCGGCGATGCGATTGAATCGTTCCAGGCGGGCAGGCAGGCGGCCGCTCAAGTTCACCAGCAGGTCGGCTGCCTCGACGGTGTCGAGATCGGGGGTCAGATGCACCGGCGCCGCGGCAGCGCCGGACGGCTCGCCGCGCCGCAGGTCATGCGGCACGAACGAGCGTTCGTTGAAGGTCCACAGCAGCTCGTCGATCACCTCGGCATCGGCGGCAGTTTCGCTCAACAGCACCACTTGCAGATCCCGCAAGTAGGCTTTCTCGGTGAGCCGGCAGGCAAACGTGAAGCGCTGCTTGGCCGTCGAGCTTTTCAGGACATAAAAGTCGACGCGTTCGGTCATTTCGCGCCGGCGCGGTGGAGCAAGAAATCGACGAGCAGGGGCACGGGACGGCCGGTACTGCCCTTGTTCGCGCCGCCGAGCCACGCGGTGCCGGCCACGTCCAAGTGCGCCCACTTCAGATCCTTGGCGAACTTCCACAGGAAGGAAGCGGCCGTGCAAGCACCGCCCTCGCGGCCGCCGACGTTGGCGATATCGGCGAAGTTGCTCTTCAGCTGATCGACATATTCGTCGCCGATGGGCATGGACCACGCGCGATCATCGGCGCGCACGCCTGCTGCCAGCAATTCCTGGATGAGGCTGTCGTCGTTGCTCATCAAGCCGCTGAAATGATTGCCGAGCGCGACGATGCAAGCGCCCGTCAACGTCGCCACGTCGATGACCGTCGCCGGCTTGAAGCGGCGGCTGTAGGTAATGGCGTCGCAAAGCACCAATCGCCCCTCGGCATCGGTATTGAGAACTTCCACGGTTTGGCCGGACATGGTCGTGACGATGTCCGCCGGTTTGACGGCGCCGCCGCTCGGCATGTTCTCGCAGGATGCGACGATGACCACCAGGTTGATGGGTAAGCGAAGCTCGGCAACCGTGCGCAGCGTGCCCAACACGGCGGCGGCGCCGCTCATGTCGAACTTCATCTCATCCATGGCCGGCGGATCCTTGAGGGAGATTCCGCCGGAATCGAAGGTGATTCCCTTGCCGACGAGGCAGATGGGCGGCACGCTTTTCTTGGCGCCGTGGTATTCGCAAACGATCAGCCGCGGCGGTTGGTCCGAGCCTTTGGTGACCGCGAGGAATGCGCCCATCTTCAGAGCTTTGATGCCGCGCTCATCGAAGAGCTTGGCCGTGATGCTCGGCCATTGCTTGGCCAATGCCTGCGCGCGTTTGCCGAGATACGTCGGGGTGCATACATTGGGCGGCAGATTCGCCAGGTCCCGCGCCAGTGAGATGCCGCCGCCCACCGCGGCGCCGATATCCACGCCGTCGGCGGCCGCTTTGGCGTCATGCGCGTTCTGCGTCGCAACGCTGACGCTCGCGAGGCGCGGTGACTTGGGTTTGGTGCCCGTCTTCAGATCCGGGATCCTATAGGCATGGACGCAAAACACTTCTGCAACCATGCGCGCACGGTACAGCGTGTCGAGGTCGGGAACCTCTTCCAACGTCAGGTATACGATGGCATCCGTTGCGCCGGTCTTGCCGAGCGCTTGGGCGGCGGCTTGCAGTGCCTTGCGGTACTGTTTCCGGCCGAAGCCGCTGCGCGCGCCCAACCCGACCAACAGCACCCGCGCCGATGCCGCCCCCTTGGGCAGCGGCAGCAGCAGCGTGTCGCCCACTTTGCCGGCAAAATCGCCGCTGCTGTGCAGTTTGCCGATCAGGCCGCCGATCTGCGCGTCGATTTGCCCGGCGCCGACGCTCAAATCGCCGCGCTCGTACAGCCCGACGACGGCGCAATCCGCGCGCGCGCGCGCTTTGGCATCGACAATGGCCTTGAATTCCATATCCTGCAACTCCCTATTCGTCTCTTGCGTGAGTGTTCATGAGACCAAATAGTTTACTAGATTATTGCGAAGGCTCTAAGCTCGACGCTCATGAAATGGACCATTCAACGATATGTGCTGCGCGAAGTGGTGCAAACATGGCTTGCGGTGACCGGGGTTTTGGTGGCCATTCTGGTTTCGAACCAATTGTCCAGGGTGCTTGGGTTAGCCGCCGACAATCAATACGGGCGGCACGTGGTCTTCGAACTGATCGCCCTGGGCGCGGTGATGAATCTGTCCGTGATCGTGCCGGTCGGGCTGCTGCTCGCCGTGGTGCTCACGCTCGGGCGCCTCTATCACGACAGCGAGATGACCGCTTTGCAGGCGTGCGGTTTCGCGCCCGCGCGACTGCTGGCGCCGCTGCTCATGTTTGCGACGGTGATCGCGCTGGGACTCGCGTGGCTGTCCTTCGTCCAGGTGCCGCGCGCCGACCAGCAAGTGCAGTTGCTCAGGCAATCGGCGATCAAAGAGGCGCAGTTCGGCCAGCTCGACGCGGGACGCTTCCGCTCCTTCAGCGGCGGCGATGCGGTTTTTTACGCGGAGCGGGTCGATGCGGAAGGGGTCCTGCACAATGTCTTCGTCAGACGCGAGATCGACGGGCGCATCGAATTGGCGCTCGCCGACACCGCGACCTATTCCAAGGGCGCCGCCAACGGCATGCACTTCGTGACGCTGTTCAACGGCCGCCGCTACGAGGGAGTCCCCGGTCAAAGCGAATTTCGAGTCATCGAGTTCCGCGAGCACGGCATTCCGATTTCGACGCCGGCGGATGTGGTCGGCCCGCAGGATCCCGATACCAAACCCACACGCGAGCTATGGGGCACGCATAACCCGTCGGACGTGGCTCAGCTGCAATCCCGCGCGTCGAGTCCCTTGATGGCGCTGGTGTTGACGCTGGTGGCCGTTCCCTTGAGCCGGCTTCGCCCGCGGCAGGGCCGTTACGCACGCGTCGGATTCGCCATCGTCGTGTATTTCGTGTACTCGAATCTGTTGTCGGCGGCCAAGGTATGGGTTGAAAAAGGCGAGCTATCGCCGGTCATCGGCGTGTGGTGGGTGCATGGGCTGGTCTTGGCGTTGGGCGTCTATCTCGTCTATCGTGAGTCGAGCAGAACATGAACACGCTGGATCGCTATCTCTATCGCACGGTGTTGGTCTACGCCTGCATGGCGCTCGCCGTGCTGATCGCCTTGGGCGGACTGTTCCTTTTCATCAGTCAACAAAACGACATCGGCGTCGGCAACTACGGTGCCGGCGACGCGCTGCTGTTCACATTTCTCAACCTCCCGGAACAAGCGTTCGAGCTGCTGCCGATCGCCGCCATGATCGGCGCGCTGATGGGGTTGGGACATCTGGCGTCGGGCAGCGAACTCGTCGTGATTCGCGCATCCGGGGTATCGGTGTGGCGCGTCGCGTGGCCGGTGGGCCTCGCCGGGTTCACCATGGCGCTGGCGATGTACACCATCGGCGAGTACGTCGCGCCGCCCATGGCTCAGTTGGCAAAACGTGAGAAGACGACCAGCAAGCTGGCGGACATCAGTTTCGCCGGAACCAGCAGCGCCTGGGTCAAGGACGGCAACTTGATCCTGCGGGTCCAAACCGGCGAAGTCGACCAGGCATTCGGCGGCGTGTCGCTGTTCGAGTTGGACGGCAACCGCTTGCTGTCGGTGAAGCATGCCGAGCGCATCTCGGTGGCCGATCCCGGTCACTGGCGCCTGCACAATGTGTCGACCACTCGCTTCAGCGACGATCACATCGAGAGTGAAGTCGTTCCGGAGGTCACGATGACCTCGGCCGTGAATCCTGATTTTCTTGGGCTTGCGGCCACCGATCCGGACCTGTTGACGCTGCGCGGTCTGGCCTCCTACATCGATCATCTACGGCGCAATAGCTTGGACACGGCCGTTTATGAAATCGGCTTCTGGTCGCGCATCGCCCGCCTGTTCGCCGTCATCGTGGTAACGCTGCTCGCGCTGCCCTTCGTCTTCGGGCCCTTGCGAACCACGGGAGCCGGCGCCCGCACGGTGATCGGCGTGCTGCTCGGAGTCGTGTTCTTCCTCATCACCGGGATGGTCGAGAAAGGCGGTCAGCTATTCGGCTTGAATCCGGTGATCGTCGGCTGGCTGCCCACCGCGGTCGTCGGGCTCTGCACGTTCATCGCGATATCACGAACGCGTTAGTGTCCTGAGTTAGAAATTCGCGCAATAAATCGCGAAGGGATAAGGTCGCGAGGCAAGGCGCGAGGAGGAGCCATAGTGGGTACTATGGCGACGATGAGCAACGCCGCATCGCGAGCTTAGACCGAGCGAGAATTGATGCGAATTTCTAACCGGACACTACATGCACTACGCGAGTCTTGGACAGTCGATCATGGATCGCCAGGTGGTCGGGATCGAGGTACAGCCAGAGCACGCCGAGCGCCGCCGGCGGCCACGCCAAGAATCCGCACAGAAAACGCAGCGCCGCGGAGGCGCCGCTCAACGGCTTGCCGAGGTCGCTCACGGCGCGCAGATGCCACGCGCGCATTCCCAGTGTTTGGCCGCTGCGCACCCAGTTGAGAATGTAGTAGCCGGCAATCACCCCGAGTTCTCCGGCGCGGTACGCGTAGAACCAGCCGCCGGCCGACTCGCGGCTCACCGCCACTTGACCCTTCGTGAATGCGATGGACGCTGCCGTGTAGATCATCAGCAACGCGGACAACAGCACCGCATCGTACACCAGCGCGGCGAAACGCCTGCCGAAGCCCGCACTGACGCCGCTGGTCACGGCGCCGCGTTGGGCGCGGGCTTATGCGTTGCATGCGCCGGCGCGGCGGCGGCGGCCTTCGGTGCCGGCAAAGTTCCCGGTGCGGCCCGCCCGGCGGGCGGCTCCTTGGGGACGAGCAACTGCTCCAGGGGTTTGAAAAGGGCGTCGTACCTGTAGCTCGCGATTTCGACGGCGCGTCCCTGCAACTTCGCCGTCAACGCCGCGTCCTTGGTGGCCTTCACTTCGAGCCAGTGCTTATCGGCGATGGCGGTCCCCGTGAGGGTAATGACGTTGCCGTCCGTGAGGGTCACGACCACTTGCGACGCTTGGCCAAAATCGATGCCGCCCGCGGGCGCGACATCTTCCGCCGTGAGGCCGGAGAACGTCGTCGGTCCCGGCGCGAGCGCATGAGCATCCAGGGCTTTGCGGCCGGCCGGCACGCCGTCCAGGCTGTACGTGTTGTCCGCCGGGTTCAGGCGATGCAGGCTATACGCAGCGCCCGCGGCCGGTTTGACGTCGACGCTTTGAATCAGGGCAACCGGCACGTCGAGCAGCCGTGAATCGATCCAGAAACGGGGCTCGGTTTCGATGCTGATGGCCGGCTCGACGCTGTAGGCCTGGTTCTCACCCACGCGCCGCACGAAGGTGCCTTCGCCCACCGGCTTGCCCACGATCACCGCGTGCTTGCCGCCGGGCGTAACCACCGTGACCTCTGCGCCCAGCGAGGTGGCCGTTGCCGCACCGCCGGCCGCCGGATCCTCGACGCCGATGCTGGAAAACCGCGCCGGATCGGCAGTCTTTTCCTCGATGATCTTCGCATCGTGCAGCGACAGCAGCAGCTTGCGGATCTTCGCGACGTCCGCCGGATAGTCCGCGCGCTCCGCCACCGTCCACTGTCCACCGGTTTTGTGCAGCGTCAGCGTGGCGCTGCCCTTGCGAACCAGCACGGCGGTAACCGTGTTCAAGTCGCCGGCGAACGACGGCAGCAATGCCGCGCCCTGCGTCTGCTGCGGCTGATTGCGTTGCGTGGCCAGATACAAGGCGCCCGTAATGACCACGAGCGCCGCGATCAGCAGCAGCGTGAAGCGTTGCCGGCTCATGGCGAGCTCGACTCGCCGAGTGCGGCCGGAGTCTGCGGCGAGCCTCGCGACCTGCGGCGGCGGCGCGCTGCCAGGACGATTCCGCCGACCACGGCGACGATCAGCGGTGCGACCGCGATGTTGATGATTTTCAGCGTGTTGTCGAGACGGTCGATGTCGACGTTCAGGCCGCGCTGCGTCTCGCGCAGCTCCTTGCGTATCTGTGCTTTCTCGGCCGTGAAGCGTTTGATTTCCTGTTCCTGTTCGGGGGAGAGCATGAGCGAGGACTGATCACTGCGTTTGCTTTGCAGCTCGGTCAGTTTGGCTTCGGTCGCTTGCAGTTCCGACTGCAGCTCCGTGGCCTTGCTGCGCAAGCGATCGTCGGCCTGGCGCCGCAGGGCTTCCACGCGCTCGAACGGACGCGAAAAACTGGCACGGCCACGAATGCTGATGAGCGCGCTGCTGCCGCTCAAGTTGTCGAGAATGTTGGCGACCAGATCGCCGTTGTTGGCGAACGCCTGCGCGACCCGTTGACCGAACAATTCGCGCGTCTGCACCCACATGTAGTCCATCAGCAGATCGGTATCCGCGATGATGACGATGTTCGCCGGCGATACCGACTTCGCCAGGTGCGCCACCGGCGGGCCGGCGGCCGGCTTGCCGTCTGCGGGCGCCCCCTGCGGGAACGCCGATTCCAAGGGCCCGGTGACGCGCGCGCCGAGCACGTAACGGGTGCCGGTGGGCTTGAATCCGTCACGCAGAGTGGCCGGATCGGTCAGCCCGTTGAAGCGTTCGGCGGCCAGGGGCGCGGCGCTCGTCGAACTCAGCAACAGCGGCTCGATCGTCGTTTTGGCCCCTTGGCGCGCCGTAAGATACCCGGCCGTCGCCATGTTGATGATGTCGAGCGATGTCGTGACGACATCCTTTTGATCCAAGTCGTCGCGGTGCAAGCCGAGTATGCCGATGTGGCGCACCGGCGGCGACTGCATGCTGGTGCGCACTTCCAGCCCTAGCTGCAAATCGCCGATCACTTTGCCGGGATCGTAGCCGACGCCCCAGGTCGACAGCAGCGGCTCGAGATTCGACGAATGGTCGGTCATCGCGCTCGCGAGCGGGTTCGACGGGTCCTGGCCGCTGGTGTCGGCTCCGGAATTCGGATCGACGAACAGCAGCATCTTCCCGCCGTGCATGACGAACTGATCGATGGCGTACAGCGTCCTGGTGGGCAGCTGTTTCGGATGCACGAGCATCAGTACATCGACGTCCTGGTCGATGTGATCGGCGTCGGACGTCAAAGACCGCACCGTGAAGAGCTGCTGAATCTGAGCGAGGATGGGCCACGGCTCGCTCATCTGACCCGTCATCGGATCGAACCGGCCTTGCATGCCGAGCGAACTCATCAGGCCGATCACGGGCTTCTTGGGCGTGCCCAATTCATGGATGAGTTTGGCGGCGTCGTATTCCAGGAATTCTTCGCGGTCGGTTTGAAAGCTGGGAATCGCCGCGCGGCCATCCGTCGAGTTGGTGCCGGCCAGACCGAAATAGAGCGCATCGCCGCCGCCCGTTTCCAGCGATTGCAGACCGAACTCCGCCGCTCTATCTTCATCCTCCGAAAACGGCTGTGGATCGATTACGCGCAGGCGCACCTTGCCGCCGGAGCGGGCGGCGATCTCTTCGAGGAATTCGCGCACCCGGTTCGCATACGGCATGAGGAGCGGCGATTGTTTGACCGCCGCGTCGCGCGAAAAGTAGTAATACAGATTGACGGGCTCCTTGAGTTCGGCCAGCACCTGGCGCGTGCCGGGCGTCAGCGTGTACAGCTTGTTCTGCGTGAGGTCCAGACGCACGCCGCGCAAGAGCGCATTCGACAGCATGACGATGCCTAAGAAAAGCACGAAGAGGGCCAGCAAGCCGCCGACGCCATAACCGGTTCTTTGCCAACGATTACCGTTCACCTATTCCGCCTTTTTCATGTCGAGCACCAACGCCGTGGCCGTCAGCCAGAAGCCGATCAGCACGGCGAAATATATGAGATCGCGCAAATCGATGACGCCCTTGGAGATGGCGTCGAAGTGCGTGAAAAAACTCAAAGAGGCGATGGCGTCGACCACGGCCTGCGGCATCAGCGCGCGCGCGAAGTCCAGCACCAGCGGAAAGCCCGCCAGCAGGAAGATCAAGCCGACCAGCGCCGCGGTGATGAAGGCGATGACTTGGTTGCGCGTGGCCGCGGACATGCACGTGCCGATGGACAGAAAACCGCCCGCCAGGAGGAAGCTGCCGACGTAGCCGGCGGCGATGGCGCCGTTGTCGGGGTGACCCAGATAATTGACGGTGAGCCATACGGGAAACGTCAGCAACAGCGCGATTCCCGCAAACACCCAAGCGGCGAGAAACTTGGCCGTAACTGCCTGCCACAGCGTGATCGGCAGCGTCATCAGCAGCTCGATGCTGCCGCTATTGCGTTCCTCGGCCCAAAGACGCATGGAGATGGCCGGGATGAGCACGAGATACAGCCACGGATGCCAGCGGAAAAACGGCTGCAAATCGGCTTGGCCGCGTTCGAGCAGTCCGCCCACCTGAAACGTGAACACCGAGGCCAGCACCAGAAAAATCACGATGAAGACATAGGCCAGCGGGGTCGCGAAATAGCTGCGCAATTCGCGGCGAAAAATTGTCCCAACCTTGCTCAAAGCGACGCTCCTTCAGTGCCAGTGGCCGGCCCCGCCGCAGCGCCGCCCGCATGCGCCTGAGTCAGCGAGCGGAATACTTCGTCGAGCCGCCCGGTTTCGAGGTACAGCTCCGGCACGTCCCAGTCGTTCTTGGTGATGATGGCGCTCACGGCCGGCAACGCATTGGCGCCCGGACGGGGCACCGCGGTGAGCCTGAGGTCGCGCGCGTTCGACTCGACCGCCGCCACTTCGGGCAACGCCGCGATGTCGCGGATTGCGGCGGCGAGCTGTTCGGGCTTCTCGAAGCGCAGACTCACGGCATGGTGGTAGCGCGAGCGTGCCACGAGCGCGCTCGGCGTTTCGTCGGCCACGATGCGGCCGTTCGCGATGATGATGGCGCGGGTGCATACCTCATGCACTTCTTCCAAGATGTGGGTGGAGACGATGACGAGCTTGTCCTTGCTGAGTTCGTTGATGAGGCGGCGCACTTCATGCTTCTGATTCGGATCCAGGCCGTCGGTCGGTTCGTCCAGAATCAGGACCTGCGGGTCGTGGATGAGCGCCTGGGCCAGCCCGACGCGTCGCCGGAACCCTTTGGAGAGCGTTTCGATGACCTGATCGATGACCGGCCCCAGGGCGAGCCGCTCGATCACCACGCTGCGCCGTCGGCGCCGCTGTTCACCGGTCAAGCCGCGAATGTCGGCGACGAAATCGAGAAATTCTCCCACGGTCATTTCACCGTAGCTGGGCGCGCCCTCGGGGAGGTAGCCCATGCAGGCCTTCGCGGCCACCGGCGCGCTTTCGATGTCGTGCCCGCACACCGTCACCTGACCGGCCGTGGGCGATATGAAGCCGGCGATCATGCGCATGGTGGTGGATTTCCCGGCGCCGTTGGCGCCCAAGAATCCCAATACTTCGCCCGGTGTTACCGTGAACGTCAAGTCGTCGACCGCAAGTATTTCACCATAACGCTTGGATAAGTGTTTCGTCGTAATCATGGCCGCCTTTGAGCGAAGATGAGGCTAGGAGGTTCCCTGCAATTGATTTTTTTGCGCGGCGCCGGGCCGGCCCGAGTGAAAATTACGTGCGTCCGGCTCTCTCGTCGATGACCGCTTTGTTATCTTTCAGTATACGTCGCACGTCGGTCAAATGCGGCCGATCCGCCATGCTCGCGATGAGTTCGGCCAATTCGTACCATTTGCGGCCCCATTGCACCAAGCGCGTCGCGTCGGCAATGACCTGCTCGCGCGCCTCCTCCGAGGGTTCATTGCGGTTAGAGGCCGGGGCCGGCGCGGCGCGCTTGACATCGGCCGCCTTGCGTTCGCTGCGTGCGACGGCGGGGGTGCCCACGGGCGGCGGCGCGTGTTGGCTGCTGCCGACGAACTTCGGCATTTCTCGCGTACCGGTTGCGGCATCGCTCGGCGCGGCCGGCGGCTGGCCGTCCCGGGGCTCCGGTCCCAAGGCGCGCTCGTTGGCGGGCTCGGCCAACGGGATGAAGCGCTCGATGTGCTCGGAGCCGACGAGATTCGCAAGGAAAGTCATCAACTCCAGCGATTCGGAAAATTTCGCGTCACCCATTTTGATGCGTTCCTGAATCTGGTCCTGCAGGGCAAGCGCTTTCTGCTTGGCAAGATCGATGATCCAGCGGCTTGGACGTTGATGTTCCGGCCAAGGTTGTACCTTGGAGTAGCTGCCGTCGTCCAGCGAACAATATTTCGCATGCAGCTCAAGACTCGTGAGCCATTTCTCCAGTAGTTCCAGCAGGCGTTGATCGGCTGGTGTTGCCATATATTACTGCTCCAGGCTGCACCCTAAACGAAGCGCCGCCGGATGGCTAGCGGTACATGATAGCCCCGGGGTCGCGCTAGACTGCCCCCATGTGCGGCATAGTCGGTATCATCGGATCGCGCGCGAGCGGCGACACAGTAAAGGCCATGGCGCAGCGCCTGCGGCATCGTGGCCCGGACGGCGAGGGCTTTTGGACCTCTCCGGGAGCCGCCCTCGGGCACCGGCGGCTTGCCATCCAGGATACGTCCCCGGCAGGCTCTCAACCCATGGTGCTGGGCCCGCTGGCGCTCACCTACAACGGCGAGATCTACAACCACCGGCAATTGCGCCAGCGTCTCAATGGACCGTGGCATTCCACCGGCGATACCGAAACCCTGTTGCATGTGCTCGCCGCCGGCGGCGCCGCGGCTCTCGGCCGTCTCGCGGGGATGTTCGCGTTCGGTCTTTGGGACTCCGCCGCGCGCCGCCTGTTGCTGGTTCGAGACCGGCTCGGGATGAAACCGTTGTACTACCAGATCCTCCCCGATGGCATTGCGTTCGCATCGGAATTGAAGGCGTTGCGGGTGCTTGGGCAGCCGGCGATCGAGCGCAGTGCGGTGCGCGACTTTCTCATCCACGGCTACATACCTGCGCCCAAGACCATCTATCAGGGCATCGCCAAGCTACCCGCCGGTCACGCATTGACCTGGGAAGACGGCCGCATCAGCATCGAGCGATATTGGCGGCCGTCGCCTGCGATCACGGCGAGAAGCGCAGCCGACACCTTGCAGCAGCTGGATGGATTACTGCAGGAGGTCGTGCCGGCTCACACGTTGTCGGACGTGCCGGTGGGCGTTTTCTTGAGCGGCGGCATGGATTCGGCGCTCACGGCGTACTACCTCGAGCGGCCGCGCACCTACAGTTTGGGGTTCGAGGCGCGCGATCGGTCCGAGCTCGATGCGGCGCGCAGCGCGGCAACTCACCTCGCGACGTTGCACACCGAAATGATCGCGCCGATGGCCGATTTCGCGGCCGCTCTCGAGATCATTCCGCAGGTATTCGATGAACCGTTCGGCGACAGTGCGGCATGGTCCAATTATTTGATCGCTGAGTTCGCGCGCCGCGAGGTCACCGTGGCGTTGAGCGGCGAGGGCGGTGATGAAATCTTTTGCGGCTATCCGCGCTATTGGTCGAACATCGGCGCGCGCTCGAACCTCTTGAAGCGAACCTTGGCCGGCATCCTGCCGCCGCTGTCGCGCTTCGGGTCTTCCATGCAGCGCCATGCCTCCGTAGGATTGCCGGCGTTCGCCGTTGCGCTGGGGGGATTGGCGGGCTCGCAAGTCGATGCTCTGCTTACGGATGGTTGGCGGGAGCGTGGCTACGATTACTTGTGGTTCTACCGGCAATTCTGGCATCCGGAACTGGAGCCGCTCGTGCAATTGCGCTGGCTCGATTTGCACACGGATCTGGCGGACGGGCTGTTGACCAAGGTGGACAGGACCAGCATGGCCCATTCCCTCGAGGTGCGGCCGCCGTTGCTCGACCATCGCTTGGTGGAGTTCATGCTGAGCGTCGATCCGAAGCTGCTGGTCGACCCGCGCCGGCGCCGAGGCAAGCTGTTGGTGCGCCGGCTCATGGAGCCGCGCCTGCCGCCGGGACACTTGAATCGTCCGAAGTCAGGCTTTGGTCTGCCGGTGCATCGGTGGCTGCAGCGCCACCCGGCCGTATTGCAGGACGCCGTGGCGCGCCTCATGGCGCGCGGCGTGTTGCGGCGTCCGGTGGGCAGCGAGTTTCGCCGGGCCTGGTATTTGTTGGTACTCGATCGCTGGTTCACCGCGTTTGAGTGATCGAGCGCCCCGCTTCTTGTTCGTGCCGGTGTCCGGCGAGTTCGGCATGGGCGAGTACGCCCGTTCGTTGGCCATCGCGCAGGGCGTCCAGGCGCGCTGGCCGGGCGCGGCCATCCTGTTCGTGCTGAGCCGCGAGGCGCCCTATGCCGGCACCACTCCGTTTCCGACCACGCTGCTCGATTCGTCGCCCACGTTCCATTCCGCCGCCGTCATCGAGGTCATGCAGAGTTGGGGGCCCGATGTCGTGATTTTCGACAGCGCGGGACGCACGGCGCAACTGCGCGCGGCCAAGCGCGGCGGCGCACGCGTGGTCTACATCAGCGCGCGGCGACGGCAACGACGCAAGGCATTTCGGCTTAGGTGGATGCGCCTCATCGATGAACATTGGATTGCCTACCCGCAGTTCGTCGCGGGCGATTTGACGTTTCTCGAGCGTCTCAAGCTCAAGTACATGCGCCGCCCGCAGGTTCGCTTTCTGGACGTCATCCTCGCGCAGGGCGGCGGGCAGCGGCGCGAATCCATCCTCTCGCGGATCGGCTGTGTTGCGCATCAGTACACGTTGGTGGTGCCGGGAGGCGGTACGGGTCACCCGGGAGCGAGCGACGCGATTGCACGATTTCGGCAAGCGGCGGGCGAGCTGGCGGCCGCCGGCGTCGATACGGTATTCGTGGGCCGGGCGGGACCTGCATTCGGCGAATCGCTGGGCCCCGCTGCGGCGGCGCCCGCTGCGGCAGCTGCGGGCTCACGGCTGCGGGTCACGGGCCCTCTGCCGCAAAGCGATTTGGCCGAGTTGATGCGCGGCGCCCGCCTCATCATTACGAACGGGGGTTCGACGCTGCTGCAATCCATCGCGTGCGGCAAACCATGCATTGCCGTGCCCATCGCGGGCGACCAGGGCGAGCGCATCCGCCGCTGCGTCAGCGCCGGCGTCGCGGTTGCTGCGCCTCTCGACGGCGACGCCATCCGCAAGAGCGCCACCGATTTGCTGCAAAATGAGCAGGCATTGAACGCCTTGACGGACCGTGCGCTCGGCCTCGGGCTGGCCGACGGCGTCGATGCGGCAATGCGCGCGATGACGCGCTTGTTGGAATCGAAGTGACGGCTCACGCGGAATACTCAGACAGGCTTCCAATGCCGAATGCGCTATTGTTGGGTTACGGTCTCGATCAACCGTCATATCGGCACCGGATGCGGAGTCTCATCGGTCCGTTGGAAACGGCCGGATGGCAGGTACGTGCGGAACATTTCCCGAGCGGGCGCTATGGACTTCGCACCTGGGAGCGGCGCGCTCTGCTGCGCTGGGCCGATGTCGTCGTATTGCACCAGATCAAGCTGAGCGCGCCCGAAGCACGTCTGATGGCGTCCTTGAGCCGGCGCAGGGTGTTCGACGTCGATGACGCGATCTATGTACGAAAGCCGCGGCGCCTCGGCGAACCCGTGCATGATTCCATCTGGCGCCGCAGGAAATTCGACGCCACGTGCCGCTGGGCGGATGTGGTTGCCGTGGGCAATGATGTATTGGCTGGTGTGGCGCGGCGCGCGGCGCGGGACATCGTGGTTCTGCCGACATCGATCGACACATCGGCGTACCTCGCGAGCACCGCCTCGGCGGCGGATCCGCCCACCATCGTGTGGATCGGCAGCCCCGAGAATCTCATTTACCTGGAAATGATCCGGCCGGCCTTGGCGCGGCTCGCGGTGCGCCATCCTACGCTTCGATTGCGCGTCATCTGCTCGCAATTCCCCGACTGGCCGGAGCTGAATATCGAGCGCGTCGCCTGGAGTTCGCCAACCGAAGCCGCGGCGCTCGCCGCAGCCCACATCGGCGTCATGCCGCTCACCGACGATGAGTGGGCGCGCGGCAAGTGCGCCTTCAAGCTGCTGCAATACATGGCCGCTGCGCTGCCCTGCGTCGCCTCGCCCGTCGGCGCCAATACGGAAGCCGTGATCGACGGCGTCAACGGCTTTCACGCGCGGGATGACGGCGAGTGGGAGCGAGCCTTGGAACGCTTGATCGAGTCCCCGGAGTTGAGAGCGCGCTTCGGCGCCAGCGGGCACGCCCATGTCGAGGAGCGCTACTCCATGCGGGCCTATCAGAAAAACTATGTCGCGCTGCTGACCCGGCTGGCGGCACGCTGACCGGCCGCGGCCGGCGGCACGCTGACGGCGGCTTCGGTACAATGCAGCGATGCCTGCCATGCATCTATTCCAAATCCTCAACCACTATACTGCGCCGCAGGACTTGGACCCTGGCTTCGCCGTGCTGGACAACTCGGCGAACGAGCGGCCTGATTGGTATGAATATTGGCCGATCAGAAACTATTTGCTGAACGAGATGCTGGATGAGAATGCCTTCTACGGATTCTTGTCGCCGAAATTCAAGCACAAGACGAATTTGAGCGCGGCGCAGGCGCGCGATTTCATTGCCTCATCGCCGAGCGCGACCGACGTGGTTCTGTTCAGTCCCAGCATTCACAACAGTGCGTATTTTCTCAGCGTGTTCGAGCACGGCGAGGCGGAGCATCCCGGCCTCGCCGGCGTGGCGGTGCGGTTGTTCGAACGCATCGGCCGGCCGCTCGATCTGGAGGGGTTCATCTCCGATTCGCGCAACACCGTGCACTCCAATTATTTCATCGGCAAGCCGCGGTTCTGGCGCGCATGGCTCGAGGTCACGGAACGGATGTTCGCCATCGCTGAAGCACCGGACGATCCTCTGGGAAAGGAACTGCGCACGGCCACCACGTACCGCGGAGCCAAGGCCGTGCAGATGAAGATATTCATCATGGAACGCATCGCCACGTGGATTCTCGTCACCGACAAGAGCTTCGTGGTGCGCGCTCGCGATCCGTTCGCCGCCCGCTCGCGGTTCTACAAGCTGCCGGTCGCCATCGTGTGCGACGCCTTGAAAATCGCCTACGTCACGCAGGGGCGAGGGCAATACAAGGACGTGTTTTTATTGGTGCGAAATCTGCGAAAATTCCTGAACCTGCAGATTCGAATCGGTGGGCGAGCCGGTTGGCGACACGTGCAGCCGACGTTGCTGGCATTGAAGGCGTATTGGCGCGGGTGACCGCTGCCCCTAGGAATGAGCGTGCAAGAACATCAGAACGACGTCGATTTTTGGCGAGGCCGAAGAATCCTGCTGACCGGCCACACGGGATTCAAGGGCGCGTGGCTGCAGGTATGGCTGCGCACGCTGGGCGCCCAAGTCACGGGTTATGCCTTGAAGGCGTCCTCGGAGCCCAACCTATGGGACTTCGTCGGCCATGGCGCTCGGTCCGTCATCGGCGACATCCGCGACGAGAGCGGGGTGCGCGACATCGTGTCCGCGGTCGATCCGCAAGTCGTGATTCATATGGCCGCCCAGTCGCTGGTGCGCGAGTCGTACCGCGATCCTCTCGGCACGTATGCGACCAACGTGATGGGCACGGCGAACGTGCTCGCCGCCTGCCGCGGCATGCGCAATCTGGGTTGTGTCATCATCGTCACCAGCGACAAAGTGTATGAGAACCTCGGGCAAGGCCGCCCCTTCGTCGAGGATGATCGCCTCGGCGGTCACGATCCGTACAGCAACAGTAAAGCCTGTGCCGAACTGGTCACCAACAGCTTTCGGGACAGCTTCTTCAGCAACGGGCCGCCGATCGCGTCGGTCCGCGCGGGTAACGTCATCGGCGGCGGCGACTGGTCCGCCGACCGGCTCATTCCGGATTGCGTGAGAGCGCTGCGGGCGGGCGTGCCGGTGCGGCTCCGCTATCCGGACGCCATCAGACCGTGGCAGCATGTGCTCGAGCCCTTGTCCGGCTACCTGGCGCTCGCGCGAGCGCTGGTGGAAACGCCGGCAGCGGCGCCGCGCGCCGTGAATTTCGGCCCCGACCCCGGATCGTTTTGCGCCGTGCACGGCGTGGTCGATGCGTTCAGCGCCCGGTTCGCCGGGAAACCGGGTTGGGAGCGCGATGGATCCGCGCATCCCGCCGAGGCCGGCGCACTGACGCTGTCATCGGCCTTGGCCGAGCGCTCGCTCGGGTGGCGGCCCGCCTTGAGCCTCGAGGAATCCTTAGGCTGGACGGCGGATTGGTATCAGGCGCACGCCGCAGGAAAGAACATGCTCGAGTTCACCGAAGCACAGCTCGCGACGTATCAAGCACGCTCGATGCGTCCGGCGGGGCCCCGCCGATGAAGTGCGTCATCCTCGCCGGCGGCAAAGGCACGCGCATCGCGGAGGAATCGAACACCCGGCCGAAGCCCATGGTGGAAATCGGTTCGCGGCCCATCCTGTGGCACATCATGAAATTATATGCCTCATTCGGCGTTCGGGAATTCATCGTCTGCCTCGGCTACAAGGGGTACATGGTGAAGGAGTATTTCGCCAACTACTTCCTGCATCAGGCCGACGTGACCTTCGATATGGCCGGTAATCGCGTCGAGTATCACGATGTCCGCAGCGAGCCTTGGAAAGTCACGTTGGTGGATACGGGCGAGGAGACCATGACCGGCGGCCGTCTGCTGCAGGTCGGCAAGTATCTGACCGCGGGCGAATCTTTCTGCATGACCTACGGCGACGGCTTGGCGAATATCGACATCGGCGCGGAGGTTGCCTTTCATCGCGAACGCGGCTGCAAAGCCACGGTGGCCTGCGTACGGCCGCCGGCGCGATTCGGCCGCATCTTGATCGAAGGCACCCAGGCGATTTCATTCGAAGAGAAGCCGCAGACCGAAGGCGGCCTCATCAACGGCGGCTTCTTCGTGCTGGAGCCCAGCGTGCTCGAACTGATCGATGGTCTGCAGACGGTCTGGGAAAATGAACCCATGGAAAGTTTGGCCGCGAGCGGTCAGTTGGCGGCTTGGGTTCACCGCGGCTTTTGGCAGCCCATGGACACCCTGCGCGACAAGCAACATTTGAACGCGCTGTGGGAGGGCGGTAGCGCGCCTTGGAAATTGTGGGAAGGTTGAACCCGCGATGGTAGGCCTCGTCACCGAGTGTCGCGCATGCGGCGGCCGTCTTTCCGTCACGATGGCCGATCTGGGATTACAGCCGCCGTCGAACGCGTTTCTCACGTCCTTGAGCGAAGCGGCCCATGAGAAGCGCTATCCGCTGCGCGCGAAGGTGTGCGAGTCCTGCAAATTGGTGCAGGTGGACTACGACGTGGCGCCCGAAGAACTATTCGGCAACTACGTGTACTTCTCCTCGTATTCGGACGAGTGGCTGGCGCATGCCAAGGCCTACTGCGAGATGGCGCGGCGGCGCTTCTCGCTCGACGAGACGAGCCTGGTGGTCGAATTGGCGAGCAATGATGGGTATCTGCTGAAGAATTTTTTGCAAATGGGAATACCGGTGCTCGGCATCGATCCGTCGGATACCGTCGCGAAGGCGGCGCGCGAGGCCGGCGTGCCTACCTTGGTCGAATTCTTCGGCGAGGCGCTGGCTAATAGATTGGCAGGCGAAAGCGCGCGCGCCGATCTCATCATCGGCAACAACGTCATCGCCCACGTGCCGCGGTTGAACGACTTCGTCGCCGGCATTGCCGTGCTGTTGAAGCGCCACGGCACCGCCACGATCGAGTTTCCGCACCTGCTGACGCTGATCGAACACGTCGAGTTCGACACCATTTATCACGAACATTATTCGTACATTTCCCTGTTCGCGATCGAACAGGTATTCGCCCGCCATGGCCTGCGAATCTACGACGTCGAGGAATTGCCGACGCACGGCGGCTCGCTGCGTGTTTTCGCGTCGCACGCCAGCCGTGGGAAACTCGAGGACAGCGCCGCACTGGTCGGTGTGCGTCGCCGGGAATCCGCGGCCGGCTTGGCCGATCTTCACACCTACTCGCGGTTCGCCGAGCGCGTCGAGGAGTGCCGGCGGTCGCTGCTCACGTTCTTCGCCGCCGCGAAACGCGAGGGTAAGACCGTCGCCGCCTACGGAGCCGCGGCGAAGGGCAACACGCTCCTGAATTTTTGCGGCGTGACGCGCGAAGAGATCTCGATGGTCGCCGACAGGAATCCCCACAAGCAGGGCAAGTGGTTGCCGGGGACCCATATTCCGGTGGTGCCGCCCGAGGAATTGATGCGCGCAAAGCCGGACTATGTGCTGATCCTACCGTGGAACCTGCAGGAAGAGATTCGCCGCCAGCTTCATGGCATCGCCGCTTGGGGTGGAAAGTTCGTGACGCCGGTGCCGATGGTGCGCGTCCATTCATGATCTTCACGGCAACGCCCCTGCACGGCGCGTACCTCGTCGACATGAACCGCGCCGAGGACGAGCGAGGTTTCTTTGCGCGTTCATTTTGCGTCGAGGAATTCGCGGCGCAGGGCTTGGTCGCGCCGGTGAGTCAATGCAGCGTGTCATTCAATGCAAAAAGAGCCACGTTGCGCGGGCTGCACTTCCAAGCCGCACCGCACGATGAGGATAAGCTGGTGCGCTGCACGTCCGGCGCAATCTTCGATGTGATCGTCGATGTGCGGCCGGAATCGCCCACGCATCGGCAATGGTTCGGTGCGGAATTGACGGCCCTCAACCATCGCGCCTTGTATATTCCGAAGGGATTTGCGCATGGCTTCATCAGTATGGTGGACCATACCGAGGTGCTGTACATGATCTCTGTCCCGTATGCGGCGGGGTTCGCGCGCGGCCTGCGCTGGAACGATCCGGCGCTCGGCATTCGGTGGCCTCTGCAGCCGTTGGTCATTTCCGGGCGCGACGCCGGGTATCCGCTGCTCGATGCGCCCAGCGCCGTCTGATGACGCATAAAACTGCGTTGGTCACCGGAGCGGGCGGATTCATCGGCCGTTGGAGCGTGCCGCGCCTGATCGCCGGCGGCTACGAGGTTCATGCCGTCGTCGGACGCACGGCGGACCGCGAAGCGCCGGCACAGCTTCGCGGTGCGCATCTGCATGCCACCGATCTCCTCGACGCCGCGGCGGTCGGCGCCCTGATGAAGATGGTCCGGCCCAGTCACTTGCTGCACTTTGCATGGATCGCCACGCCCGGCGTGTATTGGACCAGCCCCGAGAACTACCGCTGGGTTGCCGCCGGCGAACAGCTGCTCCGGAGCTTTCAGGCCGCGGGCGGGGTGCGTGCGGTCATGGCGGGCAGTTGCGCGGAGTATGACTGGTCGCGCGTGGGCGTCTGCGACGAGCGTACCAGTCCTCTCGCCGGCGCCGAGGGCGCCGCCATCACGCCCTATGCGGAATGCAAGATCGCCATGCAGACGACGCTCGCGCGCTTCGGCAGTGCGCACCGCCTGTCGACGGCTTGGGGCCGAGTTTTTTTTCAATACGGTCCCGGCGAGCACCCCGAACGGCTGGTAGCATCCGTCATCATCAACCTGTTGTGCGGGCGCGAAGCGCTGTGCACCCACGGTCGGCAGATACGCAGTTTTCTGCACGTTGCCGATGTGGGTTCCGCGTTTGCCGCGCTGCTCGATAGCGCCACGCAAGGGCCGGTGAACATCGGCTCCGGCGAGCGCCTCTCCCTCGCGCAGCTACTCGACCAGATCGCGTTGCAGATCGGCCGGCCGGAACTGGTGAGGCTGGGCGCGCGTGAAGCTCCGCCGTCCGAGCCGCAGTTGCTGGTCCCGAACGTGCAGCGCTTACGCCGTGAAGTGGGTTGGCAACCACATTTCAGCTTGCCCGATGGAATCGCGGACACCATTGCCTGGTGGCGCGAGAAGCTGGCGCGCGGCGACGCGGCGACGGTGTGAGTCAAAGCGCCGTGCAGCCCTCATCGGGACAGCACGGCGCAAAGGCTCAGGTTGCGGCCGGTCTCTTATTGGATGGGCATCTGGCCGGTGTAGTACGCGAGCACATAGGCGCGCAGCGTGGCATCGGACTGGGGCACGCCATACACTTTGACCGGGGCGCCGGCGGCGAGGCCGGCGGTCAGCGTTGCGAGCCCCGTGCTGGTCGTTATATCAATGGGGTTGACGGTGACCATGCCGTTGGTGCGATCCACTTGGTAGACCAAGGTCGCGGAACCCGATGTGGTGCTGACATCCACGGTGGCCGCGCTGCTGCCGCCGGCGACGGTCATGGTGAACGCGTTGTCGACCAGGCCGGTGGCCACCGCGCCCAACGGCAGCAAGGAAGGCGACACGATGCTCGCCGCGGCTGACCAGCCGGTGGCATTCGCCGGATCGGCCCAAATGGCGAAACTCGTGCCGTGCGTGGGCACTGCGCCCACGGCGCCGCCAAAGTTCACGCTGCCGTCCGTCGCCGCGACGAAGTCACTGATGGCGCCCGTCCCGCTGGTGAGCAAGGTGGGGTAAGCGAAGTTCCACCACTTGTAGCCGGTGATCGGGTTGCCCGAATCATCGGTACCATTGGGGGTCGCGCCGGCGATGTAGTCGATCGTGTATACATAGTCGTCCGACGCGGTGGCGAAATTGCGGGTGTAGGTGAAGCCCGTCATATTGGGCGCCGAAATCACGCCGTCATATTCCGCGGTTTCGATGTCGATGCTCTGCGCAACCAAGGGCGTCGCCAGCGGATCGACGACACTGGCGTGAACCTTGAACCCGCGCACGAGATCTTGATTGGTAATGAAACTCGTGCCCGTACCGATCGGCGTTCCGTCGGCCGCCGGGTTTTGCGGTTGACGGAAGTAGAATTGCGTATTGGCATCGATGGTCAACGCGACCGAGTTCCCGGACTCATTGGTCACCTTGATGACGTCGGTGGTTGCATCGACGTGCAGCACGTGGCCTTCCGGACTGATCCAGACATTGTTGAACGCCGTGCTGGCCCAGATTCGTGTCGCGACGAGGGTGCCGTCTTCCTGGTAGCGGGCGGCGATGCGGACATACTTGCCGACCAAGGAAGCCTCGGTCGCAAAATTGTTGATGACGGTCTTCGTCTTGGCATCGACGTCATAGAAGAGCGTGCCGTTGGCGGCATCCGCCAAGATCTGCAGCGACTGCGTCCCGGGAATCGCGGTCTCCGGATTGACCGCAGGCTCGGTGGGGAATTCTTTGGTGATGGTGATGGCGCTGTTGTCCGCCGAAATGGCGGTAACGTCGCCATACGTATGACGCAGGACCAAGCGACTCAAATCATGCAACGGGTGGTGGTGCACGGGGCCGTCGAAATTGACCGCCCAGATGACGCCGCCCGACCCCGGCGGCACATGGCCGATCAGGAAGGCGGGATGCCCGAGATCGAATTCGAGATCCAGCGCATTGCTCTGCGTGGTGCTGACCACCAGCGGCGAGACGAACGTAACGTTGACAGGGACCGTCAAGTTCGAGCCGCTGCCCTGGGTGTGCTGAATCTGGATTTGCGATGCCGGAATCGCGGCGCCCGGTGCGGCCGCGAAGCCGGTCTCCGGGTCGGCTGCGGCGGTGAGCAGGATGTCGCCCGGGTTGCCGCTCACGGTGAGCACGGCTGCGGTGTATGTGCCCACCGGTACGCTGACGTTCCCGAGAATTTCGGCGATCTGATCGAGCTGTACGAGATTGACCATCGGCGCCGGCGTCGGCGCGGTATAGACCACGACGTTGCTGCCGCCGCCCTGCGGCACCAAGGCGATGGAAAGAACCTTGACCCCGATGGTGGCCCAGTCTTCGGTGGATGCATCGCTCAGCAGCAAGGGTACGTTGGCGCTTTGCGGCGTAGAGGTCGTGCTGCTCGGGCCGCTTGCGGTGCCCGCACTGCCGCCGGAGCCGCCCCCGCAGGCAGCCAGCAGTGCAGCAGCGATGCTCACGGATAGGAATCGAGAGGATCCTGTGGTCATGACATTTAACTCCTGAATTTAACGATAATTGGCCGTTGTTACTGCGAGCGCGCCGCATTGCGCATTCACTGTACGCACCAACGGTCGATCAGCATTCGCGTTGACGTTCACGAACGTCGCTGAACGCAGACAGCCGGCCGCGCGCCTCTTTATCACCGAATATTCGATCTATTGGGCGGTGCTGGAGGCGGCTTCGGGACGTTCACCGCAAACTTCGGCTAAAGCCGCGAAGGAACGCATGGAATGACCGCCGGAAGTCGGTCGCTCGGTGAAGAGCAGGAGTATTCGTGAAGAATTTCGCATGCGCTTGGCCGCTGGCATGTGTGCTTGCGGCGCCCGCTCCGGCACAGGATCTGGATCGTGTGGTCGAGGGCGAACTTGCGGAATTGGTCAGCATGAGATTCACGCCCATCCGGAACTGCAACCTGAGCCCGCCGCTTACCTAATGCACCACGCGCGCACCTTTTCCAATTGAAGGAAGTCCTCGGCGCCGGCGCCGCGAAGTAATGCGAGCTTGGCAAGGAGACCGGCTTCGGTACAGGTATCGGCATGCACGGTAACCGCCCTGGGCGACTCAACGACCGGCCAACCGGTCCGGGGGTCCAGAACATGCCCGTAGCGGGCGCCATCTTTGAGAACATGGCGATATGCATCGCCACTGGTTGCAAGCGCGCCGCGCGACAGTTCCAGCAACCCGGCAGCCGTGCCCGCCCGATCCACATCCTCGATCGCAACGCGCCAGGCGCTGCCATCTCGCCGCGGACCCGATACTCGAAGATCGCCGCCGAAGTTCACGAGCAGCGCAGTGGAGGTGTGTTCTTGCGCCAGCGCCAACGCCCGGTCGACTGCGTATTCTTTGCCTACGCCGCCAAAGTCGAGTTCCATGCCGGCCGCCAGGGTCAACACCGGCCGGTTCCAAGTCACTCGATGCCAACCGACGCACTCGAGCACCTGACGCAATCGTGCCTCGGCCGGAACGGAGCCCGAGCCGTCGAACGTCCAAGCCCGTCGCAGCGCGCCGGAAGTGATATCGAACAATCCGTCGCTCAGGTTGTAGCACAGCACCGAGTAGTCGATGAGATCGGCGGTCTCCGCGTCAACCTCGATCGAACGCCCGGAATTCTGGTTTATGTTCGTGACGACGCTCGGCCGGTACCGCGAGAACTTGGCTTCGATGCGCAGCGCCTCGGTCTTGACGATTTCCCCGATCTCGGCGCCGACCCTATCGTCGAGTGTATCGACAAGAACCAGGCAGGGACTCGCCATCGCGGTGAACTGCGTCGCTCTATCATGACGCTCCGCGGTCGCGGTCCACCGAGGCGAGGTGAGCGCCGCGGCGGCCGCGTCAAAACGCATACGTGAAGCCGAGCAGCAGCGTATACGCCTTCAGGTCCGGAAACAGGTTTTGCTGTTGCAATTGCCCGATGGCGCCGGCGGGCGAGCCATTGCCATGTTGGTCGTAATATTCGATGCGCACATTGACCTCCGACGTCTCATCAACCGGCATCCCGAGTTTCAAACCATAGGTCTGCGCGTGAAACTTCGCAAGGCGCGTATCGGCGGATGCATACTCCGGGATGGCTTCACCGCTCACCAGATAGTAATGGAAAAAGTCCGCGGCGCCTTGGCTGTAGTAGCGCAGGTGCGGCTCGAGGTAGTAATCCGGCCCCATCTGCCATCGATACCGCAGGTCGGCCGTTACCGACTTGATACCCCAATCGTCCTTGTAGGCACGCATCGATGCCGCGATGACATCGCTGGGCAGGTGAATCTTATTATCGAAGAAGAGGCTTTGCTTGCGCCGCAAGTCCGGACGACTCTCATACAGCTGCTCCGTGGGTTGGCCGCTTACCGGATCAACCACTGATACGAGTTTGTAGGGGTCGGTTTGGTAGCCATGCGCATCACTGTACGAATAACTCAACGTGGCCAGCCAGCGGCGACTCATGACTTGTGTGATGCCTACGACGGCGTCCACTTCGTGTAGCGAGGCATCCGGACCCTTCCAATCGGCGTTCATCACGGTAAGCGGCGTCGGCGTTCCGCCGAGCGGAAAGGAGAGGTTCGACTCGTAGTTGACCGCAGCACTCACGGTCGTATTGTGTGCATTGAAGTCTTGCGATAGTCCGACGTGGACGCTCTGCGAACGATAGTCATGCTCTTTCGAGTACGCCACACCGCCATCCAGCGTGAGGGTTTGCGTCAGTGCCTGCTCCCACCCCAGATGTGCCGCTACGCGCTGATCGTAGAAGCCGCGCTCCAGCGGATAGGTATTGGGCGGCACCGTGATGCTGGCGCCAAGCGTTTGAGTCTTGGCGCCGGTGGGCGGCGGAATGATGACCACGGTGGACCCGCCGGATGCCGACGTGACGGTCACCGGCGTGCCCAGCGGGATGACTTTGTACGGCCGCACGTAGGTCTGCGGCAAGGTCGACGGTACCGCACCGAGCGGCGTCGCTCCCGTCAGTGAGTCGGCGGCAATCCCGAAGATAAACGTGCTGTCCTCGTTGATCTTGTGGCTGACGTTGACTTCCGGTTCGATCGCTTGGACGCGGTTGACCTCGTGATAGACGAGTAACGCTGAATCGATGGTCGTGGATGGCTGTTCAACCGGCGCGTCCTGCCCTTTCGCATGCCCACTGGCGAGCAGGCCGGCTGCGGCCGCTGCCAGTGCGCGGCGCACGCCAGGGGTAGTGGTCCCGGCCCTTGCCTTCAGTTGCACCCGCAACCCCCGCCCGCAAAGCTGCGACCGCCGCTCGAGGCTTCCTTGCTGAAGTAGATGTGATCATCGATGGTGGTCTCGAGCGGATAGGAGTCGACCTGCATCGAGTGTTCGGCCAGCAGATCGTGCTCCCATGGTTTGGCGCCCAGCATGGTGCACCCGCTGCCGGCGGCAACCGCTAGCGCCGCCAGTAGCGCCTTCGGCAACCATGGCATCAACGGCGCAGCAGCATCGATGTGTCGCTCACTGAGCGGGTTCGGCGAGCAGGGATTGCAGTTGTTCTTCATAGAGCCCCTTCTGTTTTTCAGAGAAACCTGCATGCTGAAAGCGCACGTGGCCGGCGCGATCGATGAGTATCCCGCTCGGCATGCCCGCAACCTTGTAGGCGGTGGCGAGTTCGCCGGTCGGGTCATAGACGATGGGGAATTCAGCGTGGAAATCGTTGAGGAAGCGCTCCGCCAGGTCTCGATTCTTATCGACGTTTATGCCGACCACGACGAAATCCCGCGACGCGTATTCGCGCACCAGATTATCAAGCCAGGGAAACGACTGTTTACAGGGCCCGCACCACGATGCCCAGAAGTCAACGTATACGACCTTGCCGCGGTACGCGCTCAGGTCGAGATCGGCCGCGGCGGCGGTTGCGCCGAATAGCATGGCCAACAGTAGGGTGCCGATACGAAGAGAATTTCGGCGCGGGGCGGCCGGCATCAGTTTGGCAACAAACATACGACACTCCTTAACGGCATTTCGGCAATAGTAGTTCAATTTACTTTGTACTGCAAAGTAAGGTGAGCCTGATGGTGCGAGTGACCGGCTTGTCTGGACTTGGCAACTCCAGCAATGCATTCTTGATCCTGCGAACACAAGATATCGGTGCGTCGCTGGAAACGACGATGCTGATTTACGCGGGATTCAATCTGATGGCCGCCCTGATTTCCTATCCGGCGGGATCTCTTTCCGACGGGCGGGGCAGAAAGAGCATTCTGCCCGCGGCGTTATCGGGTCAGCCGCCTCAATAGGGGCGATCGCGCAGTCCAAATCGATGGGACAACCACGCCAGTGGAATTTCAAGCACGAAGAAGGCTAGCGTAATCGCGGCGACTTGCATGGCTGTCAGTCCCAAGATTCCTTGAAGCGCGAGCAGCGGTACCAGGGCTTCGGGAATCTGATCAAGGCCAGTGGCCCGGCTGCTCGGCGCGGCGCCCATGCGGCGCTTGATGAAACTGGAAAGGGCGTCCCCCAACATTGCACCGGCGCCCAGCAGCGCGCCCAGCATGGCGGGCAGGCCTACGAGCGGCGCACCAAGTGCGGCGGCGGCGACGGCCGCGAGGAAACCTCGGATGGTCTTCGATGATCCGAGGAGCGGGCGCCCATCGAAGAACCGCAGGCCGCCGTCGAGCGGCGCAACCCAGCGCGTGCCAAACCATCGCTGCGCGACCAGCGGTGCGGTATTGGCCAATCCGAGCAGCAACAACAAACGCAGGCTCAGCGAGAGTTCGTCCATGCAAGGGTGCTATAGCTGCATGGTCGCAGTGATTCCCACCGTCATCGGGCGCACCGTGTAGCCTTCCTGCACGGAGTTTACCGATGGGTATTGAATGACGTTCTTCCAGTTGAGCAGGTTCTTCGCGTACAAGCCCACCGACAATTTGTCGAGCGTGAAGCCGACGTTCAAATTGACGATTCCATAGCCCGGCTGAAAGACGTGCGGCAAACCGCTGCTGTCGAAATACCCGCGCGAGCGCCCGGTGTAGGGAAAATCCACCCGCATGAAGGCCCTGGTGCGATCGTTGATCGGGGCGTCGTAGTCGAGGCTCGGCGTGATCGAGTATTGCGGTACGCCGAGAATCGACTCGCCGACGTTGACGATGCCCGTGCCTTCGGTGCTCACCGACGAAATGTAGGCGTGCGTCGTGCCGGCGTTCAGCGACAGCGTCAGCGTCGGCATCACCAAGGCGCGCAGCTCGAATTCGCTGCCGTAAATCTTGGCGTCGCCGACGTTCGTCGTGAACAGGTACCCGCACGTCGGGAGGTTGATGGTTTGCTGAATGTCGCTCCAATTGATCGCGTACACCGCCGCGTTGATGGACAGCCGATTGTCGAAGTATCGCCCCTTGCTGCCGAGCTCGTAGCTCCACAACCAATCCGACTGGAATTCCTTCGGCGCGCCGGTGAGGCCGTACGCTTGGTAGTCCGAATCGCAGGTGCCGGGGGTCGCCGGCGGCGGACCGTTCGGCTGGTAGGTCGGGTCCGGACCGGTGGGCCCGCCGAGACGAAATCCCTTCGCGATGGTCGCATACAGGTTGCTCGATGCGTTGATCGCATAGTCCAACGAGAATTTGGGCGTGGTCGCGTGGTATTTTTCGTTGTCGTCGTACACCGCGGGCAGTCCGTACGCGTAGAAGCCGCCGCTGTCGACGACTTCCGAGGACTTGGCGGACACATAACGCAGACCGATCGCCCCTTTCAGTGCCGGCGTGATCTCGAACCCCAATTCACCGAAGGGGGCGATTTGCCGCTGAATGGGATAGATGTGGCCGTAGTAGATGAAGTCGCTGGCGAAGGAGACACCGGGGTAGGCTGGAGTGGCCGCATAGTACGAGGGGCCCACCACTGAGGCGGCGGAGTTGATCGGGTAGCCGTAGATCTGCTGGAAGGTCGCCTGAACCCCCGGAATGATCTCGTCGTCCAGAAACCGGCGGTGCTGATCGGAATAATACAATCCGGCCGTCCACGTCGTCGCAATTCCGGCGATCGAAGCGGCCTTCGCACTCAAGCGCAGCTCCTGCGAGATCTGCTCGGTCCTCGCGTCGTAGTTCGCGGGCGACGGCAAGAAGGCGAGCACGGTTTGGGTCGCGTAGATCTGCTGCGCGGTGGGGACGGGCGTGGGAGGAGTGGTGTACGCGCCGGCGACCACGTAACTGTTGGCAAAAATATCGGAGTTGTACAGCGTGCCATCGGTCACGCGCCTGAAATCGCGCTGGAAGTAGCTGGTCACCGAGGTCAGGTCCCCCCAGCCGAAGCTCTTGGTCACGGTCAGGCTCGGCAATACCAGATCGTCGGTGGAGGGCTCGGCCACGCGCTTGTCCTGGTCATAGAGTCCGATGTCGGGATAGAAGATGTTGGTGTCGGAGGCGGCGGTGCGCTGCCACAGGAAGGCCGGGGCGATCGTCCAATCGTCCGGTGCCGCGTACTTGCCGACCACGCGAAACACTTGCGTACGCACGTCGTTGACGCCGCGCTCGCCGAGCACGCCGGTGCTGTCATTGGTGCCGAGCGACAGTATCGTGCCATTCGGCCCTGCACCGGTCGCAGCCGGCACGTAGTGATCGATGTAGCCGCTCTCGTCCGACAGGTCGACGCCGATCCGCAGCGCGAACACGCCTTCGATGACCGGAATGTTCAGAATCCCATACTCGTCGTTGTTGAATCCGCCGTGATGGGTATCCGACAGGTCGGTGCCGGCCGATGCACTGAAGGAATTCAGATCCGGCTGTTTGGTGATGAACCGGATGGTGCCGCCCATCGAACTCGCGCCGTACAACGTGCCCTGAGGGCCGCGCAGCACCTCGATACGGTCCAAATCGAACAGCTTCGGCTGTACGGCACCGTCGAACTGGCTGTTACTGACCGTCACCGAGACCTCGTCGATGTAGATGCCGACCGTCGCCGACCCCGACGACGAACTGACGCCGCGAATCTCGATGTTGTCGAGACCCGGGCCCGGGCCGGCCTGGAACGAAATGCCCGGCACTGTGCGCGTGATGTCGTCGTAATCGGCGACGTGGTGCTCCGCCAATTGATCTGCGCTGATCGCCGATACGCTGATCGGGATATCCTTGATGTCTTCGGCGCGCTTTTGTGCGGTCACGGTGATTTCCTGCAATTGTCCGGGCGTCGCCTCTCCTTCGCCGCCGGCCGCGGCATTGCTGGTCGCCGCCTGGCCGGCGAGCGGCGCCGCGATTGCGATGAATGCCAAGATCTGTGCCGCGAGCGGCGGATGCATTTTTCTGATCACTTCATCCCCTGCGTATATTTGATCTGAAGAAGATCGCGGTATTGAAGATACACGACCAAATCCGAATTGAAATACCGCGAAGAGCACGACTTGATTGAGCGCAGCGCGATCGATTTCGGTGCACGCTCCTTGGTCGGCGCACCAACATGGGACCCGGCGCGCCACGGCGGTGAGCCGTCGAATCGGGCAGAACGCGCTTGAACTAGAACTTGTAGCGGACGCCAGCGGTGGGGTTGATGTTGGTCGTGTAGAAGTCGTAGCCGCTGGCCACGCCGTCGTGCACGCCGCTGTACATGGCGCCGAGATATGCGTCGAAGTGCGGGTTGAAGCGGTAGTCGGCATCGACGGAAAAGGCCTCGAAGCTTCCGCTGCACGAGCTGTTTGCCGACGTCGTGCAACCCGCTTCCTTACCGGTTGCGTAGGCGTTCTGATGATAGCCGTAATAGGCTACGGTCAGATCGAGGTGGGGAATGACGGTGTAGCGAGCGCCGACCCAATAGACCTGCAGGATCTTATTATTGTCGTAGGCATCGTTGGTGACGAAGGCAAGATTGTAGCCGCCGATGTCGGTGAACCCGGCGCCCAACGGCCTCGTCGGATTGGCATACTTGATGTGCTCGTAGCCTGCAAAGAATTTCAACGGGTCGATCCGGTACAAACCCATGACGGCGAACGCGGTATTGTCTGAGATGGTCGCCGACACGGAATTCGCCACCGAATATCCCAACTTAGGCAGCTCAGCCACCTGGGCTGCGGTCAAGGCCGAAGCCGAAATGGCATCGTTGATCTTCGAATAATAGGCATCGACCGATGCGCCCGCGAATTCACCGCCTATGTCCGCCTGGAAGGCGGTGTTGGCCGTTCCAGTGGAGCCGTTGGATTTGTACAGGGCGCCGAAGTGCACTAGATCGTTGAAGGTTCCATAGTACTTCAACATCGAATCGAGTCGCTTGTCTTCGGTGCTGCCGCCACCCTGATACGCTCCCGACGCGCCGATCAGGCCGAACGCTGAGGCGTCGTAGTTGGGGTCGTACTTGATAGTGCCTTCCGTCAGCAGCGTCAACTGACGACCGAAGGCGATGGTACCGAATAGTTTCGACTTCAGCCCGGCATAGGCGGTCTGGAAGGCCTGACCCGCCGAGCTGCCGTCGAGATTGGTGCTAGAGGTGGCCGGGGTTCGGCCATTGTTCACAACCAACGACTTCAGAGAATCGGCAATGTCGCCGGACTGAGGGTTGAAAAAAGATTCCACCTGGAACAGGGCCGACCAATCGCCGTACAGGGGCTCAATGCCCTGCAGCCCGATTCTCGACTGGCCCATGTTGCTGGGCGTGACGCCGAACACCGCCTGGCGGCTGTTCTTCTGCACGATGTTCGCACTGGCGGCCGGACGGTAGTCGCTGAACGGCGCACCGTGCGTATCGTATTGAAGACCGATATCGATGACGCCGTACAGCGTAATGCCATGCCATCTCAGGGCGTCGTCGGAGGTGATGCCCGGTCCGGTCTTCTGTTGTGCGAGCGCGGGGACCGAAGCGGTCATGGCGCTCAACAAAACCAGCCCACACCACCCGAGCCGCGAACCGCCCGAACCCATGGAAGAAGGGGTGAACGCGAGCGCGAGGCAATTACGTCCCGGCAGACGCGTTCTACGCGTGTAATTCATCAGTTTTCCCTCTTCCCCAATAGGCTAGGCATATAGGCTGGGCGTAGAATCCTTAAATGCCTAGTATTTCGATAGGGATTATATGAATTCATACCAAGCTGGTCTAATGCGGAATTGAACTTGTCAAATGCTGAATTGGCATAAGGCAGTTGAAGAAAAAGGATCGCTCCGCGTGCTCTCTCAAAAAACCCGTTACGCCCTGAAGGCCTTGCTGGAACTTGCCGCACTTCCCGCCGGCGCCACGTTATCGTCGGCAGCGATCTCTGCGCGGCGCACCATTCCGGCCAAGTTTCTCGAGGCCATCCTCGTCGAATTGAAACGCGACGGCTTGGTTCGCGGTCAGCGCGGGCGAAGCGGTGGCTACCAGCTTGCGCGAAGCGCCGAAGACATCTCCTTCGGCAGCGTGGTCCGGCTGATGGAAGGTCCGCTGGCCTTGCTTCCCTGCGTCAGCGTGACGCAATACCGTCGGTGCGCGGACTGCGCTGACGCCCGGACCTGCGAGCTGAAGAAGCTTTTTCACGTGCTGCGCGACAGTACGGCAGCGATTCTCGATGGGTGGACACTGGCTGATGCGCGCGGCAAGACCGGCCCGCCGGCAACTCGCCTCAGCGCGTCGACGGCGAAGAAAGCCCGCCGGCGTTCGCCCGTGAAGGAGGGCGACAGGCGTGGCGGCAAGCGTTGACTCCATCGGGACGCGCGAATGCGTTACTGTTCGAGCGCCAGCCAACCCGCCTTTGGCTCGGTGAAATTCTCAATCGCTGCTTCGCCGTGCTCTCGACCGAAGCCCGATGCGCCGGATCCGCCCGAAGGCAAACGCACGTCGGTATCCGTAGGTGTTGATCCACACGGTGCCCGCCTTTAAACCGGCGGCATGCGATGCACGCGAGGCGTCGCGTTGACCAACGCCCGCTCATTGTAGTAGCGTGTAGCTTAATATCTACACGTGGTGATTCGATGCCGCTGAACATCCGAAGTAAACAGGCGGAAGAGCTTGCCGGCGCGCTGGCAAAGCTCACCGGGGAGACCAAGACAGAGGCAGTGACTCAAGCGCTACGCGAGCGTCTCGAGCGCGTCCGTCGGGCCCGCTCGAAGCGCAGACTCGCCGACGAACTGGATGGAATCGCCATGCATTGCGCGGCTCTTCCGGTGCAGGATCCGCGCAGCGCGGACGAGATCCTTGGCTACGATGAGCGTGGAATTCCACGCTGATGGTGATCGATACTTCGGCTCTTCTGGCCATACTCCAAAATGAGCCCGAGCGCCGTGCATTCAACGAGGCCATCGAAGCGGCCGAGACCCGCTTATTGTCAGCAGCCTCTTTCGTCGAAAGTTCGATGATCGTCGAGTCGCGCTATGGCGCCGACGGCATGCGCGATCTCGATCTTTTCATCGCAAAAGCAGAGATCGAACTCGTCGCGGTCGATGTTGAACAAGCTCATCTTGCGCGGCAGGCTTTTCGCCAGTTCGGCAGAGGCCGCCACCCTGCGGGTCTCAACTTCGGCGATTGTTTCTCGTACGCGCTTGCACGTTCTCTGGCCGATTTACTTCTCTACAAAGGAGCCGATTTCGGCAGGTGCGACATCGAGAGCCATCCGGCGAGTTGCTGAACAGATCCGCCCAGGCTGCCATCGAGACGACTAGAAAATTTCTCCAAAGTTCAGTATGTCCATTTCAGTGCAAGATTATAAGAAAACCTATCATTTTCCCCGGCGCCGGCGATGCTGGTATTAACCGAACCGACCAGGTGGCAGGTCACGTTCAAGTCATAAAGAGCGGCGAATCCGGCAGCCGCGCTGCCGTGGTCTTCTGCGGTGTCGTGCGTCTGACCAAAAAGCTCCACCCCTAATTCCAGCTTATCGTTGACCTGGCGCTGCAGGGCCCAGCCATAGACGGCGAAATTCCTGTTGTTCGTGCCAGGGTTACGGGTATAACCGCCGCCGCCGAAAGCCGTCCACGGCCCGAGGGATTTTTGCACCCAGATGGGCAAGAGCTCGGTAGTCGGGTTGGAGTGCGAGGCTGAACCGATCGGAATGACGATCTGGGGAAATACGGCCACCTGCGGCAGCCAGCCCTCGGTATCTTCCTGGATGAAGCGGTATTTGATGCCGCCTCCGAGCGGCGCCCAGACCTGGCCCATGCCACCCGGCCCAGGGTTGGGATTGAGCGGTATGGACCAACTGAGTTGCGTGTTGGCGAAGGCACCATAGTTGATCTCAATGCCGACGCCGGGATAGGGAAACGAGCCCACCGCATGGGTGCCTTGGACATAGAGGAAGTTCTCGAATTGGTGCGTTTCCGTTGGCTCCGGATCATCCGTCACATAGGGTGGCCCGGCATGCACAGTCTGCAGGCATGTCGCAAGAAAAAAGATGTAAGGAAATGCGGCGTTCCGGTTACGCACTGCTGTCACCGCGTGGTTTGCTTTCGAATCGATCGCGGCGTCAGTCGAAGTAAACTCACCGGCGGCAAATCAGGCCGCGCCGCAGCCGAATGAAGACGTACAGACGTACAAATGATCTTGACCCATCTCACGGGCAAAAACTCACTACCTTTATGTCATGCTTCGCAGTGGCTGAGTGGCTGCTTATCGCAGTCGAAATCGTTGTCAACTCGTAGCCGACTCCGGGCACCGGCGGCTACGACAATAGCACTACCGTTCGCGCCAATTGAACCCTTGCCGCCAGTCGCCCTGGAAGATCGGCTCTGCCGTGCGCTTATGCTAGTCTGCTCGATGCGTGGCAGCGATCCAGGCGAGGTTCGGAACCGCGCAGATCGAAGTCGATACCGGAGAGGTACCCGCCGACGTCCGCGCGAGAATGGACTCGTCCCTATTCAGGCAGGTGCTGATGAATATCGTCGCCAATCGACCAAGCTCTCAGTTCACCCGAGCTCCATCGATCACGGCGACTGACTGCGCGGAGGCTACATCAGAGCCGTAAGTTTCGATGGCTATTTGCAAGACAGCGCAATATGTGCCGGGTAAAATCGTGGATATTTCCGGAGTAGTACGTGCGATTGCGCGTAGGCCGAAAGGAGCAGGTGACATGGCTGAATTGAGAAGGCGGGAGATGCGAACTGTAGTGGTCATGGGAATGATGGTCCTGGGGTTTGGTTTTGCGGCGCAGCGGGCATCGGCGACAGATACCCCAGCGGACCCTTGCTCGCTGCTAACGGCTGCGCAGGTGAGCAGCACGCTGGGCGAGAAGTACGGCGCGCCGGAGAAAAGCGTGGCACCGCGGCCTTTCGCGAACACGGCGCAGGGAGCGGACTGTCAGTACAAGGCGGCGAGCGGACAAGATCAGGTGCTTTTCCGCGTGTACGCTGATGCCTCGGCGACGCAGGCCACGGAGCTGCATGCGCGGCTGAAGATGTTCTTTGGCAAGGACAGCACGCCGGCGAGCGTGGGTGACGAGGCGTACGTCGACAAGAATGACGCAATCCATGTGCGTAAAGGGAACGTTCGCTACTTTCTTGCGATCAGCCATGGCGACACGCCCACGGGACGGAAACAGATCCTGGCGCTGGCGGCGCTAGTTGCGGGGGAACTGTAGGGGTTTACGGTTACCGCCCCTGCGGACCACGCGCGAAGCGCGTTGCGCTTGGGTCCATTGAATTGTTGCAGGTCCTCATCAGCACGCTACGTCTTCACGGTGGCCTTTATGACCCCATCGCGCTGCTCGACTTTGGAAAGCTCGGATACGTCGTAGTCGGCTTGTTCCTGCTCGCCTGGGGTTGCTCCGTCGCCGTGTGGAAGTTCAGACGCATCGAGGAGCGTTATGGCGGCGTAGCCACCTCGCACTGCCACACCCACACCCACGATGGCGGTATAGAGCATTCTCACGAACATTTGCATTGATGCAATCGCCCAGGCCCAAGTCACCTACGACTACACATGCACGCCCTGATGGCGGATCGACCGGAGTGTGGACATGAGGCGAGCGGACCGCTGTGACATAACGTTTTTTAGCCTGCGACAGACGGCGGGATTTTGCAGCGGCGGCGTTGCTATGAATCGAAGATC
>Ga0326728_10003006_pt1 | contig 54172 bp, 38 predicted proteins | sample MB3enrmetagenome_FD_207602 | JGI IMG/M metagenome (GOLD analysis project Ga0326728, IMG submission 207602) | Lab enriched peat soil microbial communities from McLean, Ithaca, NY, United States - MB31MN | ecosystem: Environmental > Terrestrial > Soil > Wetlands > Peat | place: USA: New York... | reverse complement strand
CAGGACTGGTCCTTGCTGGGATCATATTGTTCAAACCCGCCGCGTCGGGATTTACATTCCGGGAGACATCCCCAGCCCGCAGGTCGAACTCCTGGTCGTCTTGGAAAACCAATGAGGTTGGCAAGAGAGCGCGACAATTTCTCTTATAGCCCCGGTCTGCGAGCGGCGTTGTTCGCCGCTCACAGAGCGGCGCTACGGAGAATGGATGTCGCCGTATTTTACAGCTCTCCATAAGAGGTCCAAAATGGGTGTATATCCGTCCCAAGCTGCAATTCCTCAAAGCCCCGGCTCTTACCCGGCGCCAGGCCGTGAAAACCTGGCCCTGATTTATCAAGAGGTTCTAACGGCAATTACGCGCCTGCGCACAAACCGCCAAGCCGCCACCGATGCGGGTGCATTTCGCAACCAGATGAAGGCAGCCATTAAAGCGGCCGAGTCGGAGGCTACGTCCAAAGGCTATCCAGTTGAAGACACTCGGCTGGCTACATTTGCCCTCGTGGCGTTCCTGGATGAGTCTATTCTCAACTCGAACAATCCTGTCTTCGCCGATTGGCCTCGTATGCCCTTGCAGGAGGAATTATTCGGCGGGCATACGGCAGGAGAGATCTTCTTTCAGTGCATTGACCGCCTTCTTGCCCATAGCGATTCCCCCCAACTCGCCGACACGCTGGAGGTTTTTGCCCTGTGTCTTCTGCTGGGGTACCGCGGCCGTTACAGCCTCAGCGGCCAAGAGGGCATACGTACGGTGCTGGAGGCGATGGCGGACAAGATGCAGCGCATTCGCGGGGGAGTACGCCCGCTGTCACCGAACTGGTCACCTCCGCAGGATGCGACGCGGCTAAGGGCCTTCGACCCTTGGGTGCGCAGGCTGGCCTTCGGGGCGGCGGGCTTTCTGCTTCTGGCTTTGTTACTGTTTGTCGGCTTCAAGTTGACCTTGATGTCAGGCGCATCCGGTTTGCACTCCGCCGCCTCCATCACAACGCAGTAGGGAGTTGCCGTGAATAACAACTTAAAATATTGGATTGCGGCTTTGGCGCTTATTGTCTGGCTGGTCTTATCCTGGTTTATCCCCTCTTGGCTGCACTTGCAGGGGAGCAGCGTTTGGATACTGCGCATCGTCCTGGCCCTGATCGGTATTGCGGCCTTCATCACCCTCGTGTGGTGGTTCAGGGTACGGGACAAAGAACACGCTGCGGAAATGGCTCAAGGGGCAGGCGGCGGGGCCGGTGAAATCGAGGTCCTAATTCGCGAAGCCGAGTCTCGCCTCCAGGCCTCCCAACTTGGCCGCGAGGCGAGAATCGGCAATCTGCCGCTGTTCTTCGTGGTGGGTGAAAGCGGCTCGGCAAAAACCAGCGTGGTTCTGCACTCAGGTCTGGAGCCTGAGTTGCTCGCCGGGCAGACCGGCCAGGACAAGGTCCCCATTCCCACTCGGGGTGCGAACCTGTGGTTCACGCGCCAGTCCATCTTTGCGGAGGCGGGCGGCCAACTCCTGTCTGAACCTGCCCGATGGGCCAAGCTCGTAAAGAAGCTTGCTCCCAGCCGGCTGCATTCGCTGTTCGGCAAGGGAATGCAGGCGCCGCGCGCAGCCTTGGTTTGCGTTGACTGTGAAAGCTTCATGAAACCGGGTGCGGCGGAAGTCTTGGGCGCCAGCAGCAACCGGCTCCGCACGCGGCTACGCGAGGTTTCTCAGTTCCTGGGAATCAGCCTTCCGGTTTACGTGCTCTTCACGCGCGCCGACCGACTGCAATTCTTCCAGGATTACGTTCGCAATTTGAGCAACGAGGAGGCGACGGTGGTCCTGGGCGCCACGCTGCCCATGGTCTCCTACGCCGGGGAGGTCTACGCCGAGCAGGAAACGGCTCGGGTTTCGGCCGCCTTCGATAATCTCTATTATTCCCTGGCCGAAAAGCGTCTCGTGTACCTTCCGAGGGAATTTGACGCGGCCAAGCGCCCCTCCCTATACGAGTTTCCACGGGAGTTCCGCAAACTCCAGCCTCTGCTTGTCCAGTTGCTCGTGGATCTATGCCGGCCTAGCCAGTTGCGAACCGGGCCGTTCCTTCGCGGCTTCTACTTCAGCGGAGTTCGCCCCATTGTCATTAGTGCGCCCGCGCCCACTCTGGTAAGAGAGGAACCACTCACTCATCCTGCTGCGGGCCAAGGGGGGCTCCGAGCCACAGGGTTATTCAACGTCCAGCAGCTCGCCGCTCAGGCCGCCCGCCCGCCCGTGGCTGTGGAGACGGGCGAAACCCGCAGAGTGGCGCAGTGGACTTTCCTCCCCCATTTTTTTAATGACGTGCTTCTGAAAGATACCTCCGCTCTCGCCGCGAGCGCTTCCAGCACCAAGACGAGCCTGTGGCGAAGGGTGCTGTTGGCCTCGGCGATTGGGCTCCTGTTCATCTTCATCACTGGTTTCATTGTTTCGTTCGTGAAGAACAAGAACCTGGAGTCGCAGGTGCTGAATGCAGCTCAGGGGATTTCGAATGTTCAGCTGGCGGCCCAGCAACTTCCCTCCCTCGATGCCCTCAACCGCCTGGAGACCCTCCGTCAGTCGGTTGAGACTCTGGCCCAGTACGAACAAGGGGGCCCGCCATTCTGGATGCGTTGGGGCTTGTACACTGGAAGTTCACTTTACCCTGATGTCCGTAAGATCTATTTTCAACACTTCCGCAAGCTCCTCTTTGGGCAGTCACAAGCCGCCCTTTTGCAGACGCTCTCTGCCCTTCCCCTCACACCCGGCCCAAACGATCTGTACGGCCCGGTGTACGACACTCTGAAAGCCTATCTGATTACAACCTCCAATCACGACAAGAGCACCCGTCTGTTCCTCTCCCCCGTGCTCTTGAAGGCCTGGACGGCGGGCCGTGACATTGACCCGGACCGGGTGCAATTGGCACAGAAACAGTTCGATTTCTACAGCGACCAACTCAAGGACGCGAATCCCTATTCATCCGAGTACGACACGCTCGCGGTGGCGCGCGCCCGCAACTACCTCTCCCAGTTCTCAGGCGCGGAGCGCGTCTACCGCTTCATGCTGGCGGAAGCCTCCAAAGCCGACCCCTCCATCAATTTTAACCGCAAGTTCCCCGGCTCTGCGGAAGTGGTCATCGACGGAAAGGAAGTGGAAGGCGCCTTTACCAAAGCCGGCTGGGCCTTCATGCAGGACGCCTTTAAGAATCTGCCCAAGTATTTCAGTGGAGAACAGTGGGTACTAGGCCCGGGGAGCGCCCAGAATGTGGACACCGCAAAGCTCGCGCAGGACCTCCAGGTTCGATACCAGCAGGACTATATCACTCAATGGCGCGCCTTCTTGAAGAGCGCGAACGTAGTTCGCTACAACAGCCTCACTGACGCCTCGCAAAAGCTCGCGAAGACCTCGAGCAATCAGTCTCCTCTGTTGGCTCTATTCTGCACCGCCGCCCAGAATACGGCCGTTGACCAGCCGGACGTCGCCAAGGCTTTCCAACCTGTCCAGGTGGTGGTTTCACCCAATTGCCAGGAGCAATATATCGGCCCCCAAAATGCTCCCTACGTGACCGGCCTGAGCGGAATCCAGGCCTGTTTGGACCAGGTCAACAATAGCCCCGCCGAGCAGAAGGAGGCTGCAAAGCAGCAGTGCATAAACTCTGCCTCGACGGCTCAGCAGGCTGCCCGGCAGATTGGCCAGGGATTCAAAATCGACCAAGATGCTCATGTGGACGCCACGGTTCAGAATCTGCTGCTTGCTCCCATCGTCTGGGTCTCAGCGGTCTTGCGCCCCGGGCCGGTGAGTGGCGCAGGCTTGTGCGCGCAGATGAGCCCTCTGGCAACCAAGTTCCCCTTTAATCCCAGGGCCACCATGGACGCCTCTCCGCAGGAGCTTGGAGCGTTTTTTGATCCCGCCAACGGCGCGCTCTCTCAGTTCTACAACGCCTCGCTAAAGAACCTTCTGCTTCCTCAGGGGGCTGGGTATGGTCCAAACCCCGCCGCCGGCAATCAGCAGGTGAATCCCGCTTTCCTCAGCTTCTTCAACCGGGCCATAAGCCTTCAGCGCGCTCTGTACACGGCTGGACCCGGGCAGATGCAATTCAAGTACGCTCTTCGCCCCCATCCGACAGAGAGTGTCGGCAGTCTGACCATGAACATCGACGGCCAGACCATGACTTACAAAGGTGGAAATGCGCCCTTCAGGCAGTTTACGTGGCCGGGCACCAGCTCACAGGGCGTCACGCTGACGGTGAAAATGTCCGGTGGGTCGGAATTCAATTGGCCGAGCTACGACGGAACCTGGGCAGTCTTCCACTTCTTTGCGGATGCTGACAGGTGGCAGCAAACCGGGACCACTTACAACATTGAGTGGGTCCTGCGCACCGCCGGCGGAAGGCCTGTTACCGCGGCGGGCGGCAAGCCTGTCACAGTCCAATTTGACCTGGACACGCTAGGCGCCCCACCCATTCTGCAAAAGGGTTATCTTTCCACCATGCAGTGCGTGTCGAGCGTGGCCAGGTAGTGGTCTACCCGGCGGGGCTGGGGATTGCGTGCTGGGGGCTGGGGCAATTGTGAATTCAACATCGAATTAGCTTCTGCCTTCTGTTCACTGCCTGCCTTTTATGCGCCCCGCGGTCTTTGGTGTTTTCAGGAGAGGCCAAAATGGCCCCTTCCGGGGTCCGTGGAGGCACCCGGCACTCCAAACCCGACTGACAATTGATTTCAGTGGCGCTTGGGTGTACACTATTGGTCGGGCAAAAACTCAAAACAGAAATTCTGGGTGAAAAGCAAGGGCACAACACCAACAACTATCCACGAAAGGGGAGGGTCTCGATGGCTAACACGATTGAAGCGATTCCTGAGAAAACGAGGTGGGAGATTGCAACGAAAGGATTGACCGGAGCCTTCATTGCAATTTCTAATGCCTTAAAGCAGGCTGTAGGACAGAAGAAATTTGAGGAGTTCAATGGGTCCCTCTGGTATGAAGCAGGAAAGGGAGCGAAGCAATTTGCTGATACCTTCGGACTGGCCACTGAAAATGCCGGCGATGTCGAAGGAATCACCCATCTCCTTGCTCTAGCGTCTATGGGGCCGGAGTTTAAGTTCGAAATTGTTGAAGCTACCAAAGACAGATGTGTGGGCAAAACTACCCAGTGTCCTTGGCACAAGAGGTGGAAGGAGCAAGGCCTTGACATGGACACTTGCGGCGTAGGGCATCAAAGATGGGGCGATGGAGCTGTGGAAAGTTTAAACCCCAACTTTACTTTCAGACTTACCAAGAATATGGTCCGTGGCGATTCGCATTGCGAGTGGGTAGTAGAGCGGAAGAAGTAGAGGCAAAAAGGAACGATAAGGTCTTTGTAGGTTCAAGGGCGACCTCTCGGGGTCGCCCTTTGCGTTTCGCAACTGGTTAGCGGGTCTCGGCGTCGATCCAAGGTTATGTCATCGAGCCGCAAAGAGCAGTTAGTTGAAGCTTGACTCCAGGGATTCCGCGCGTGGCGCCGATCCGCCGCGGCGGACCTTTTCACGTCGGCGACCGTCAAGAAGCCAGGGCGGGCCACGCATAGGGCAGGCTGGCAGGGATGTTGCGCGTGCTCGCGAGGCGCATGCATTAAATACAATGAATGCGGCACTCGCGGCTCCGGCCCCAGTGCTCCTAATTCAGCAACACCGCGTGGCTCTTACTTCAGAGCCGCGATGATTTTCCGGTACTCGTCTTCTGTAAACGCCCGGACGGTCTCCGACCTGGTACCCCCTCTTGAGCCCGTCGCGAGAGCTACTTTGGCGATCGCCTCATCGTTGGGCGCCTCGGAAACGATCACCATGTCGTACTGCCCCGTCACTACATAGAAGGCCTTCACTTTTCCGCCCGCAGATTCAACGAGTTGCTTGAACGCGTCGAGCCGTGCCGGACTTTCCTTGATTTGCTCGATGCCTTGTTGGGTCCACCGCGCCAATGTGATGTACGTAGGCATGATCGTGTCTCCTTATATACGGGATTTCCCTTTTCATTTTCAGGCGTACGGTTATGGTACACCTCGCCCCGCGCACATGCAACGCTCAAGTTTGGTGTCAGTCGGGTTTGGAGTGCCGCGGGTGGCGCCGATCCGCCGCGGCGGACCTTTTGTGTCGGCGACCGCTAAGAAGCCAGGGCGGGCCACGCATAGGACGGGCTGGCAGGGATGTTGCGCGTGCTCGCGGGGCGCATCCATGAAACACAATTTACACGCCACCCGCGGCCTTAGGCACGCCAGCGGCTAAGGGTGCGGCACGCCAGATCGGGGCTGCAACAGCCTCTCCCACTGAATGAGCAAAGAGGGCGCGGCGGGACCTGCCCTCCAGCTTCTCCGCAGTTGGCTATCAGACCAATCCCAGCATCGCTGCGGTTCGAGATCAACGCTGACGGGCGATCCGTCCCAATTCCCTGCCGGATAATAGAAAGCTCCGACCACTTGCACCCACAGGGCGATGGCCACGGTCGCGGCGAACGCCACCCGCAGCACAGGGCGAGCCCGAATGCTACCCCACACCGGCACCAGGAACCAAGCCAAGAAGGGCTCCAGGTCAGTGGAGTAGCGGGGACCGAAGCCCCACCCAGCCCACCAGTTGGTCGCCCCCACCTGAACCACCCAGATGGCAGCCAGTGCCACGATGAGGGGGCGGCTCCAGCCGGGACTTTTTTCTTTCCAGAGTCTAGCTGCGCCCCAGAACGTGAAGGCCGCCCACGGCGTGTAGACGAGCAAGCCACGGCTTGGACTTACCAGTGATCCGGGGAGGCCGACACCGAGACGGGCCAAGAAAGTGAAATGGGCACCGACTCCCGCTCCAAGGATCTCGGCTGCATAGGGGCCCAGGAGTTTTGCGAAGAAATACACGTTGTAGGCGAACACCAGTGAGCCTAAAGCAACCAACGGCGTCAGGAACAGAAGCCCGTTCTTCCACTGCCTGCGGGCGAAATAAAGCAGGAAAGGCACAATGAGTATACCTTCCTCGGGCCTGTTGGCGGTGGCCACGGCCAGGGCAAGGCCCGCCCAAAAAGGAGCGCTGGGTAAGTCGGGAACACGGAATAGCGCCCACAGCAAGAAGGCGAAACTCAGTTCCGCCAGCCCATGTCGCCACAGAGCCTGGCTCGATATCGCCCACGTGTTGCTGGCCAGCCCGTAGATCAGTGCCACCACAAAGCTGACGTTGCGCGAGGCGATCTTGCGAAAAGCGAGAAAGAGAACTGCTCCCGACATCGCGGCGATCAGGGACGCGCTGAGTTTCTCCATCGTGTCGACGATCAGGAGGAAGACGGGTGAATACGGATACAGTGGAGGCGACTGGCGGGAGAGCCACCAACCTGGTAGGACGTAGAGTGGCGTCACGACAACGGGGGTCATGATCGGATACCACGACATCACGTGACCGTGGGAATTAGCGGTGTAGTACGGGGGCCGCCCCGGGCCGGGTGAGATCCAGTGATCCAAGTAGAGGCTGTGGTCCAGGAGCAGGCTAAAGGGCAGCAGGCGAGCTGGGACAGTGTCGCCCTGTTGAATGGTCCGGAAGTTCGAATTGTAAATGACGAGCAGAAGAAGCAGGACGCCAAAGAAGGTCAAATCACGCCGAGGTTGGGCCCTGGGGAGGCTCGGCGCTCTACCGCTGAGGCGGTCCGAACTCGCCGCTCTTGCTCGCCTCAACGCATGTTTTCTTTGCCGATTCCGTGGGCTCGCTTTTCTCGCCATGGCTGAAGGCTCATTGTGCTACCGCGACACTGACCCGTCAATGCGTCACGTTATGCCCTACTTGGCCGATAGCAGACAGGGTGCGGTTGGGAAGGTGAGCATCTGGCCGAGATCATATTCGCTGGCCGGCGCAGAGAAAAGCTCTGCGACTGGAGTCTGGAAGGAAGTCAAACGAGCTTATCCATGCTCAAGAGGGATGAATCATTAAGACACTAGAACCTGAAGCTCGATCAGGACCATTCCTCCGGCGAATGCAACAAGCCTCTGAAAGTGCTCTGGCATGAGAACCCAGCCGACCAGCAGAAAGCCCGTCTCCTGTCCAAATTGCCATAGAACCTCAACGAAGTCGCAGCGGAAGCGGCGACTCTCAAAGAGCCTGGTGCGACGATAGGCGCTAGAAGTGATAAACTGCAACTGGCCGGGTGCGAAATTGCGCCAGGAGACAGGCGTAGCAAGGGCAGTATAGCGTGTTGGAGGCCGAAACGCCCCGATCCATCGGGGCGCTACCCGGCGGAAGGGGCAGCAGGTTGCGCTGAAGTTGATGACCTCTGGCAGGCTCAGATCGAAAGGTAGGGCCAGCACATGCCGCGCAGCGGTTTAGTCGAAACAAGAGTTAAGTCTCTATGGATGCCTCCGAGAAAATCGTAGCCAACTTTCTTGCTCATCGCGGCTACATTGATGTCGTGTATGAGCCCGATGGAGGCGTCCCACCGGACTTCCTAGTAGACGGGCATATCGCTGTTGAGGTTCGCCGCCTCAATGAGAACTACGAGGTGGGGACAGGGCACCAAGGTCTCGAAGAGACCGAGATACCCCTGTGGCTGGGGGTAAAGAGGCTCGCGTTGTCCCTCAGCCCGCCGACACACGATTCAAGCTGGTTCGTCTTCTTCCGTTTCCGACGTCCCGTGGAACCATGGAAGAAGCTTAAGCCGAAGGTTCGAGCTGCGTTGGACGGCTTTATCAACGCCACGACCCACCAGAAAACCAGCCTCGCGCTGGGAAATGGATTTGAGCTTGAGATCTTCCGAGCAAGCAATCCGCACCCAACCTTTTACGTGATGGCCGGCTACAGCGACGACGAATCCGGCGGCCTTCTGGTCGAGGACATGGCCAGGAATGTCCGAATTTGCATCAGCGACAAGACGAAGAAGATCGCCGACGTAAGATCAAAATATGCCGAATGGTGGCTAGTGTTGGTGGATCACATCGCCTATGGTTGCCTGGATGATTTCGACCGGAAGCAACTTCAAGGCCAGGTATTTCTCAAAGATTATTGGAAGAAGGTCATACTGGTCGACCCACAAGACCAGGCGCGTGCGTTCGAGATTTAGCAACCCGCGGGTGGCGCCGATCCGCCGCGGCGGACCTTTTTGGCCGCGACGGTCAAGAAGCCAGGGCAGGCCACGCACAGGACGCGCTCACAGGGATGTTGCGCGTGCTCGTGAGGCGCCCCGATGCATCGAGGCGCCGCCCGCGCTCCTCGATATTGCGCTGGCTTGGATTGGTGAGGGCAATTCTCGGCAAGACTTTGTCTCCCTCGACTTGTACAGTTGATTGGGTCTCACGGACGAAGCAATGGCTTCACAAGCTGCGGAAAAAGCCCTCCAAGCTGTCATTCCGAGCCCGTTCGCTGTCATCCTGAGCCCTTGGCCTGTCATTCTGAGCGAAGCGAAGAATCTCCGCAGTTGGCTCAGGATAGACTCCGCGAAGGATCTCCGCATTTCGCTCAGGGTAAACTCCGCGAGGAATCTCGCTCTGAGTATTTTCAACCCAGTGCCAGATTCCTCGTCCTCCGCTAATAAGAATGGCGGACTCCTCGGAATGACAGGCCAAACCGGTTTTTCCCCAGCCTGTTCAGCCCGGAGACTGGCGCAGTATGCGCCCACTTTTGATGATTTTAGGAGGGTAAAAGACCGTGACACTTTCACCACAGCAGAGGACTGATTTTCACTCCGTGTTGTCCGCCTCCGGACGATCACAGGAAATCCCCGAATCCGCGGATGTCTATGGTTGGCTTGTGGGAAGCTGGGAACTCGATGTACACGATTACTTGCCCGACGGAACGGTGAGAAGGAGCAACGGCGAGGTACACTTTGCATGGGTACTCGAGGGAAGCGCGGTGCAAGACGTTTGGATCATGCCCCGGCTCTCCGACCGTAGATCGGACCCGCCCAAAGCCGGGAATCGGTACGGCACGACACTTCGCGTCTGGGATCCTTCCATTCAAGCGTGGCGGGTAAGCTGGATCGATCCGGTTAACGGTGTTCGAGACGAATTGGTGGGACGGAAGAGTGGCAACAACATCGTGCAGATTGGCACACACTCGGATGGCACCCCCATTCGCTGGAGTTTTAGCGAGACCACTCCGAACTCGTTCCGGTGGACCGGCGAAGTGCTAGAGCCGGATGGGAAGACGTGGAAGCTGGAAGCCGAGTTCCTGGCCAAAAGGATTCGGCAATAACTCTGGCCGGCCTCCTTCTTCCCTGCCCTGCGCGTGATCCCAATTAGACGTCAAAGGAGGAGATTTGCAGCGCCGTCAGGCGCTCGATCCCGCGGGCGCGGGACCACAGCGCAAGCTGTGGGGGGGTGGCAGATACGGGGGGCATTCTCCCAGCCCCGTAGGGGCGAAAGAATGTGCCTACGATTTCTTTCGCCCCGCCGGGGCTCAGGCCACACGCGGAGGATGATGCTGCTCCCACAGCTTGCGCTGTGAGCTACCATCTTCCGCCCGCTACGCGGGCTAATATCAGTCACACATTACAGCGAGTGTTTTGACCGATTCGAAACTCTATTTCGGATGTGAAATTCGTATAAGATAGTAGAACCTAAAGCTCGACCAGGGCGATTCCTGCGGCGCCCGCACCTCGACTTTCAAACACGGCCGACCCGCTCGGGACGGCCACCAGACTTCTCATACATAAAGTCCTTGTAATTTTCGATCCGATTCAGAATACTCTAGACGCACCTTCTGTCCTCTCCTGCGGGATTTGTGTTAGCTCGCACGATCCCTTACAGGATTCGGACAGGATGCGCAAAGTTGTCCTGTAGCCCTTACCAGGCTCTTTCGCTTTTTTCTTACCCACGGATTCTGCCGAAGAGCCGACAAGGGGTTGTTCCATCATGAACACGTACGCCGCGAGAGCCGAAAGAAGGAAGCTTCCAAGAAGCAGAGCCCTTGTTTTGGCCCTGTCGGTGATTCTTGCCGCTGCATGGCAGGTCGCCTGTGGCGGAGGCGCCGGCGCGATCGACCCGCCTCCGGCTCCGGCTCCTGTGGCGAGCATTGCCCCCAGCAGCCTCTCTTTTGGGAACCAAACGATCAACACTACCAGTGCGGCCCAGACCGTGACGCTCACCAACACAGGCAACGCAGCATTGAGTATCGCCAGCATCACGGTCACAGGGACCAATGCTGGCGACTTTGCCCAAACGAACGCCTGTGGCAGCGCAGTTGCAGCGGGTGCCAATTGCACAATCGCCGTGACCTTCACCTCGGCGGCCACAGGAGCCCGCGCGGGCACGCTGATCGTTACCGACAACAACAACGGCACGGCAGGCAGTACGCAAACCGTCAGTTTGTCGGGAACGGGGACCAGTGTCCCTGCGCCGGTGGTCAGCCTCTCGCCCCTAAGCCTGGCTTTTGGGAACCAAACAGTTAACAATACCAGTACGGCCCAGACCGTAACGCTCACCAACACCGGCAACGCCTCGTTGAGCATTACCAGCCTCGCCCTGACGGGCGCCAATGCCAGCGACTTTGCCCAGGCCAACACCTGCGGCAGTTCGGTGGCGGCCAGCGCCAACTGCACCATCAGCGTGACGTTCACGCCTGCGGCCAGTGGCAGCCGCACGGCCTCGGTGAGCATCACCGACAATGCCAGTGGCAGCCCGCAGTCGGCGAGCCTCTCCGGCACGGGCACGGTTCCCCTAGTCAGCCTTTCAGCCAGCAGCCTTGCCTTCGGCAATCAGTCCGTAGGTGTGACCAGCGCAGCTCAGACCGTCACCCTGAGCAACACAGGCACCGCCGCCTTGAGCATTACTAGCCTTGCCCTGACGGGCGCCAATGCCAGCGACTTTGCTCAGACCAACACGTGCGGCAGTTCGGTGGCGGCCGGCAGCAGTTGTACAATCAGCGTGACTTTCATGCCTACGGCCAGTGGCAGCCGCACGGCCTCGGTGAGCATCACGGACAATGCCAGTGGCAGCCCGCAGTCGGTCAGCCTCTCCGGCACGGGCACGGCTGCCCTGGTCAGTCTTTCACCCACCAGCCTCGCCTTCGGGAGCCAGTCCGTAGGTGTGACTAGCGCAGCTCAGACCGTCACCCTGAGCAACACAGGCACCGCCGCCTTGAGCATTACTAGCCTTGCCCTGACGGGCGCCAATGCCAGCGACTTTGCTCAGACCAACACGTGCGGCAGTTCGGTGGCGGCCGGCAGCAGTTGTACAATCAGCGTGACGTTCACGCCTGCGGCCAGCGGCAGCCGCACGGCCTCGGTGAGCATCACGGACAATGCCAGTGGCAGCCCGCAGACAGTGAGCCTCTCCGGCACGGGCACGGCTGTCGTGGTCAGCCTTTCACCCACCAGCCTCGCCTTCGGCAACCAACCCGTCGGTATGACCAGTACGGTGCAGACCGTCACCCTGAGCAACACGGGCACCGCCGCCTTGAGCATTACTAGCCTTGCCCTGACGGGTACCAATGCCAGCGACTTTGCTCAGAGCAACACGTGCGGGAGCTCGCTGGCGGCCAGCAGCAACTGTACAATCAGCGTGACGTTCACGCCTGCGGCCAGCGGCAGCCGCACGGCCTCGGTGAGCATCACGGACAATGCCAGTGGTAGCCCGCAGACAGTGAGTCTCTCCGGCACGGGCACGGCTGTCGTGGTCAGCCTTTCACCCACCAGCCTCGCCTTCGGTAATCAACCCGTCGGTATGACCAGTACGGCGCAGACCGTCACCCTGAGCAACACCGGCAACGCCGCCTTGAGCATTACCAGCCTCGCCCTGACGGGTACCAATGCCAGCGACTTTGCTCAGAGCAACACGTGCGGCAGCTCGCTGGCCGCCGGCGCCAACTGCACAATTGCCGCGATGTTCACGCCTTCCATTGCTGGCACCGAGGCGGCTTCGCTAAGCATCGCGGACAACGCCAGCGGCAGCCCGCACACGGTGAGCCTGTCCGGCGCGGGAACGCACGACGTAATCCTATCCTGGACCGCCAGCACGACTCCCGGCGTAGTTGGGTACAATGTTTTCCGTGGCACCACCTCGGGTGGACCGTACCCGACGGAACTGAATTCCTCGCCTATTAATGGAACCACGTATTGCGACTCAACTGTCCAAGCAGGGCAGACGTACTACTATGTGATTACAGCCGTGGCGTCGAATGATGTCACCCAGAGTGCGGACTCGAATCAAGTTTCAGCGACCGTGCCCTAACCTTCGCCGCTGCTCACACGTGGCAGCAAACCGCGGCTGGCGCCGATCCGCCACGGCGGACCTTTTATGTCGGCGACGTTCAGAAGCCGGGGCAGGCCGCGCATAGGACGGGCTGACAGGGATGTTGCGCGTGCTCGTGAGGCGCGTAGCGGAAGCGGGGACTCTGATACGAATTTCACATCCGACATGGAGTCTCGGCTCGGTCAAAACACTCTCTGTAATGTGTAACTGATATTAGCCCGCGCAGCGGGCAGAAGATCGTAGCCCACGGGGCAAGCTGTGGGAACAGCGGCATCCTCCGCGTGTGGCCTGAGCCCCGGAGGGGCGAAAGAAATCGTCGGCACACTCTTTCGCCCCTAAGGGGTTGGAAGAACATCGCTCGTATTCGCCACCCGCGTCCGCGCAGGAATGGTCCTCCCTCCTTCAATAAGCAGCCCACAACTTGGTGTAGGACTGCGAATATTTCATGTAGGGGGCATACAGAGTTTTGGGGTCCTTGAGAAGCGTCAGGAAGTGCTTGAGGAAGGCGCTGACGTCTGCTCCCGTCGCATCGGCGCTCGAGCCGTGCCAGCTCTGCCAGGGGTTCAGATTGGCGGCATTGCCCATCGTCTGAACACGCTGATTCAGTTCCGTGATCTGGACGCTGATAGACTTCTCCGCGCGACGCATCTGCTCGCCGATCTTTACGGTCCGCTCGTCGGGGTCCGAAATGTGCCTGCATTCTTCCGCGGCCAGCTTGAACGGGTAAATCCGCCACGGCACATATTCGGGCAAGCCGGTGTTTCCGTCGAATGGAAACCGCCCGTTCGTCGCGGCGGTCATTTCCTGCCGCGACAGGATACGCGTGTCTCTCGGGAGCAGGTAGAGGTGGATCGCTCTGTCGTGATAGCACCATAGATTGAGGTAATTCGGCACGCCCATTCGGTCTGCAAGCTCCACCCAGTCACGCATTCGCCGGACGCGATCGCTTCCCCACTTGTTCGGCGGATTCCAGGCGGGATTTCCGATGACGAACTTCGCCTTGTCCAGGATATCGCGGAGGTAATTGTTTTCTGATCTCTGAGTAATCTCTGGTGAAGCGGCGATCTCGATAGGGTCGCCGTCCACGATGTCCGGTGTGTCGAAGATGATATACATGGCCCATCGAAGCTCGGGGGCTGCGCGATCCCGCCGGAACAGTTGAGCGTCCAGCCGCACCCTGCTGCCCGTGGGTCGCGATGACCCGGCCTGTCGGAACTTTTTGTGAATGCTTTGGATCTCGTCTGCGGCTCGGACGAGGCCGCGGGCGAAGAAGCCGCCATCGCTTCGATAGACGATGTAATGGCGCAGCTCATAGGCGACATTGGCAACAAACCGGTCGTAACCGGGATCGAAGGGAACCGATAAATGGAGCGTCTGGCCCACAGGATGGATGCCGAGCCGCTTGTATTCCTGTTCACGGCGCTTGAACTCTTCAGACGGCATGAAGTCAACGCGAGAACCGTTTCCCATGGATTCCCTCCTTCAGGGGGTCTGGGTATTGGACTCACCCTAGCCCGCGGTATGGTTTAGCTCTGAATGTTTGGTCCGTCTTTCCGCCAAATCTCTTTCGACACACCCGCTTCACAGGCTGTGTCATCCAGAATTTTTTTTGATTTCTGCCCGTCTGTAATTATGCGCCCACCGCCTTTCTATTGCAAAGCCAAAAAGTCAGGAGCGTGGAGACACCGGCTAGCGCAGAGCGGAGCTCGGCGTTTCAACGGGCTTTCCGCTTATCGCACGGTCGCGAAGAATCTTCCTACGCCTGCCGTTCTGAGCCCCTCGGCTGATGGATAAAGAATCTCCACAGTTGCTTTTTTGCCCTATGCTAGGCTATTTCAAGAGCGTACTGTTAGGCGGGCGAGCCGCCAAGTGGATCAAAATGACACACTCATGCACTGTTCCGCATATCCCTGAAATTCTTCTAACCCATTGAAAACACATGGGAATACTATGTCATTGGCGCAGAACCCTTCAAAAAAGTGAGACAAGTGAGAAAAATGGGAATCCGCTCCATATTAGATCAGTAAGAGCTGGACTCGCTTTCGGGGGAGTGACCGTCAGGAGTGACTCTTGAGCGGAACATCTCCACACATCGTCGTAGGCTGATGAGCGCAAAAAACAACTGCGGAGATCCTTCGCCCCGACAAGTCGGGACTCAGGATGACAGATGACCCCGCCTTCGGAACTCTCTTTCGTCACTGCTTGGGCAGGGCATTCTGAACAATCTGCAAGTCTTCTTCCGCGGTGGGAGCGTGGAAGACATAGCGCTTGGCGCCGGTGATCTCGAGATAAAACCCCTTGCCGGAATCTGCGGATCCTGCCTTCTTGACCGCGGTGATGGGATAGTCGAACGAGTCCTTTCCGGTACTCGCTATGTACTGAATCCTGCCTAATCCGACGAGGAGAATTCCGCTGCAACTTCCCACCACGTGTTTGTGCTCGACGGGCATGGAAGCCCGCAGACTGGGCGTGATCGTCGAAACATTGCCGGCGGTGAGTGTCACCTTTCCCTTGAAATTGTCGTAAGGCTTGGCTACGACTTCCACGGTATGGTCACCGGCAGGAGCCGGGCTGATTTCCAAACGCCCTTTGGAATCCGTCTGGCCAACGGCTCGACCGTCAAGGTTGATCTGCGCCCCGGGAACCGTCTGCACAATGAGCTTAGGAGGGGCCAAGGCGGGGGTGGCATGCGCCGCGGCGCTTTCCAAGGCAACTTCCCTAGCAGTCAAGTGCACGCTTCCCCCTGCTACGAACTGCCTCTGCAAATCCTTAGGCTTGAAGGTATCCTTCTTCAGTTGGATGGTATGCGACCCCGGCGGGACATTAGCCGCGCTAAAACTGCCATCCTGTTGAATTCTGCCCAGGGATTTCCCGTCAAGCAGAACTTCCGCCAAGGGTGTTGCCCCGGCGATAACCAATGAGGCCACAGTGGGAGCAGGCTGGAGCGCGAAGACCAATTTCTCCACCTGACCTTTTTGAATATTGACCTCCTGTTGAGGGACGGCCTGGAACCCATCTTTGACCACCGATACCGTGTATCGCTTGGGATCAAGGTTGGCAATCACGAGCTGGCCGTGCTTCGTCGTGCGCGGGTATTTCCTCCCATTCAAGAGGACGGTCGCACCGTCCTCACCTGTTACAACCAGCAGATTGCCGACATTCCGGTCGGCGCTCAGGAAAACCGTCAGGGCCGGCGTGTCAGCCACCTGAAAGCTCACTTTCTTTTCGTCCTTTCCTGTGCCCAAAACCAAATCGTGAGTTCCAGGCAAGAGATTAGGAAGCTCCAACGGGGCGGAGCTGATCGTGCCCATATCTTTGCCGTCCATCGAAACTGGCACGGGGCCATAGCTCAACAGTACCTGGCCCTGCTGTGGGCCATTAGAAACCACGATCACCTTGATGTTTTTCGCTTCAAGAGGCCCCTGAACGACTGGCATGGAATCGTGCGGGCTCGCAACAGAAATCTTCGCCTGAGAGGTACCATCACCAATCTCCAGCGCATGCTGTCCATCGGAAAGGTTGTCCAGGCTGAATTGTCCTCCCTCCAGCGCGCCCACTTCGTTTCCATCAAGCGTAACCTTGGCGTTTTCCAAGTCCGTATAAACCCTTAATCCTGCCAGTTGTGGCGGCGCCGGCGGCGGCGCCGGAATTGGCGTAGTGCTGCTCGCCGCCCCTTCGGTAGCAGGCTGTTTCTTGAGCAAGCGAGGCACAAGGAGAGCCGCAACCGCCGCAACAACCAACACGGCCACTCCAATCGCAACCCAGAGAATCTTTTTGCCTGCTGGCAGGCGGGCTGACACGTCCTGCGGAGGAAGCGGAGGAACTGGTTCCGGCGGCACAGGTTCCTGCGGCGCAGGGTGAATGGGGACCATTCCGGAGGCGGACAGCGGGGGCACGGTCCCAGTTGGTGCTTGGGGAACACCACCTCCGGTGGAGGGTTCGGCGCCAACAACTCCAGTCGCGAAACCAAGCAGGTCGAAGTCGGATTCAGGACTTGCAGGCGCAGGTTGCTGCGGAATTGCAGCACGCGGTCCCCGTAAAGACGCTGGCTCACTCGCGGGCATGGAAGCGCGAGAGGGCGGCTGACTTGGAATTCCCTCGCCAGCGGAAGTTGCAGCCGGCGGAGCGCTTTGCAGCGGGATGGGCGTCAGAGCTTTCGCAGCCTCCAGGGCTTCAATCCGGGTGGAAACGCGGCGAATGGCGCTTGCGACTGCTGATTGGAACTCCGTATCCCCCTCGTAGGGGGCAGACATCGACTGAATCTTTCCTGCCACCGATCTCAGGGAGTCGAGAGCCGTAACTGACGCTGCTTCGTTATCCAGCCGGTGCAATTCGTCAAGGTCGTGGCGGCGCGACTGACGGCGCCGCGTTTCCTCGTGTTCCGCGCTCAACGTCGTGTAAAGTTGCGACAGGCGGGGATCAGTGGCATACGACGACATCCCTTCCTGGACTTGCGTAAGAGCTGCACCGATGTCCCCTCTGGCCTGGGCACGCCGCGCTTGCGCGACGCAAAGTTGAATAAACTCTTCCTTCTTTCGGTCCTGGGCGAGGGTGCGAAGACTCTTGGCAAGACTGTGGCCGGGGTCAAGATCCAAGGCCTCTTGAATCAGGGGCTCGGCGGCGCGCCAGTCAGTCTCCAAAACGGTCCGCGCCCGTTCCACCAGCGCATCCAGAAGAGCTCGTTGTATGGCGGAGCTGCGCTCATCCTGGCCATGAGCTTTGCGCAAAGCCTCCAACCCTTCCTCAAAGCGCCCGGCGGCCAGCATCTCCTGGCCTTCCGCGAGCAGGCGCAGGGCCTCGCCCCCTCGCTCCTTCCCTTGCTGGATCAGCTTCTTGAGTTCTGCAAGCTCGGCATCGTCGGGGAATTCTTTTTCTGCTTGGCGCAGCAAATCCAGCGCCCGGTCGTAGTCCCCCGCGGCCATGTGCTGGTCAATCTGCTTCACCCAACGTGCCCTGCCCTCTTCTCGAACCTGTTGTTCCCGCCGCTTGCCAAGGCGGTCGATCTCGAAGCTCAATCCCGGGTACGGACTGTAAATGGTCCGCAATATCTCCCATTGCGCCAGGGCGTCAGTGAACTGCCCGCGCTCCTCGTGCAGGCGCGCCTTGGCCACAATGGAGTTAACCAGATCGCGCTTCTCGCGCGTGAAGCGCAGGGCGCGCTCAAAGTGAGGCTCGCGCGGATTGAGTTCAAGGGCCTCTTTGAGGATGTCAAATCGCTTGTCGAGGTTGGGCTCAGCCTCGACACGCCGGTCAACCTCGGCAATGCGTGTGGAGAGTTCCTGTCGTTGCTTCTCCTCGATGTCAAACTTCATCGCCTGAAACAGGGCGTGCCCAGGGTACTTGGCGAGATATTGGTCACAAACCGCAAGCGCGGCAGAAAACTTGGCTTCCGCGAGCAATTTCCGGGCCTCTCCGTAAGCACTGTTCATGGCGTCATGCTCGGACCGCACCTGGTTGTAGAGCGACTGGTAAGACGCAGCCCTTTCGGGTGCAGAGGTGTCCGGGGCACGCTGGTCCAATTCCAGTACGTGCTGCAGCTTGCTGAGCGCCGCACTGACTTCACCGCGGCTATAGGCCTCGACCGCCGCCTGGTAAAGCTGGTGTTTTTCGACGTGAACGCGCTGGTACTCCTGCTCCTGCCAATCGACGTCGTTCAAAAGTTGTGCCACACGGCTGTCCTTGGGTTTCAGTTGCAGAGCGTTCTTCAGCGCTTCACGGGCGTGACCATAGGAATGGTTCGTCAAGTGTTGGCGAGCAAGATTAAGCCAATCCTCGATCTTGCCCGCACTCCTCATTTCCTCGATTTCGCTCTTCAGGCTCAGCGCGCCGGCGTGGGTTGCATCCAGCTCCAATGCCTCCTGCACCTTCTGCAAGGCCAGGGGGTACTCCTGACCCTCCAGGCGTGTTCGGGCGCTTTCCAGGAGTTGCTGAATACGCTTCTGGCGCAGGGCCTGATCGACTTTGAGGCGAAGCACCGTCATGTCATGGTCGATATTTCCTTCCGCCTCGAGCTCTCCCAATATTTCAGCGGCAAATTGGTGGTCCGCCTGCTCGAATGCCTTCATCGCACGCTCGAGCCGCGGCCGGATTTTTGAGGGGTCGAAAATCTCAATGGGTTCGTTGCGCAGGGCGCGCTGCAGGGTGTCGGCAAAGTCGCGCGCGTTGGGGAAACGGTGATACGGCTGTTTCGCCATCGCCTTATGGATGACTCTTGCCACGCTGGGGCTGACCATGGGGTTGAGATCCGAGGCAGGCGGTGGAATGTAGTGGAGAATGGCCTGGAAGATGTCGCGGTCCGAGGCGCCTTCAAATGGCCGGCGTCGGGTCAGAGTTTCAAAGGCCACCACACCCAGCGAGAAGATGTCGGAAAGAGGCGAAGGAGGCTTCATCTCGACTTGTTCCGGCGACATGTAAAGCAACGTGCCCTTCAGGCCCGTGCGCGAGTGACTGTCGGCCACATGCGCCATTCCGAAATCGATAATCTTCACCGAATCATCTTCCAACACGATGATGTTGGTCGGCTTGATGTCGCGGTGAATGAGTCCCTTTTCATGGGCGGCGTGCAGTCCCCGGCAAGTTTGAGAAATGATGTCGACGGCGCGTTCCACGGTCAAGCGATGGCTGGCCGTCTTGATCAACTGGCCCAACGAATGTCCCGGCAGCAGCGGCATGATGAAGTAGGGTCTCTCGGCCCCTTCGACTTCAAACTCACCGATGTCGATGATCTCAACAATATTGGGGTGGTTGATGTGGGCAAGAACTTCGTATTCACGATGGAAGAGTTGCAGAGCCTCCGGATCGGAGACATCCAGCAAGGTCTTGATGGCGACATCGCGCCGCAAGACCGAATCGAAGGCCTTGTAGACCACTCCCATTCCGCCCTTGCCAAGGATCTCGTTGATCTGATATCGCCCTTTAATAATCGTTGGTGTGTCCATTTTTCTTTACCCCGCACAAGATAGTGGGTGTTCGGGCTTTGGAGTGCGCAGCTTGCTGCCGCTTTTCCCGCACGGCGGGACCAGCTTGATGGCCGTGCACTGGAGCGCGGTACATGGGCAGGTGAGGTGCGAGCAAGCTCGCTGAATGAAAGCGGCAGCAAGCTGCCGCACTCCAAAGCGGCCCCTATCTTCCAAAGAACTTCTCCAGCTTTTCGATTTCTCGCTCCGCCAGATCCATATACTTCTTGGCAGCCTCAGGGGAACGAGCTTTAAGTGCTGCGTCAGCGTTGTCCATATACCGTTCCATATTGCTCGACGACGCTGAGATGTCCTGACGAAGTGAATAGCCGGCGCGTTCCTGTTGTTGGCGAAGATGTTCGACGCTGTCTTTCACGGCATTGGCACGCCCGGCGAGAGGTGTCATACGATCTTCCAGCTCCTCGAGTTCCTTGGCGGCCGCAGCGTCCCTCGCCGCAGCTTGTCTAGCTTGGCTGGAAGGAGCGGCCGCTTCACCAAGCGTCTGTCCTGCTTGTCCACCCCCCTGATTAATCTGCCCATTATAAGCCGTCGTTTCGCCTTGTGAAGCTCCGGCCAAGCGCTTCTTAGAACCGCCTGCAGGGGGAGTTTGCGTCATGGGGTTGTTTGATCCCTGCAATTGTTCGGTGGGTTGACCTGGCTGGCCTGCCGTCGTCGCCCCCTGCGACGCTGAAGCCACAGGCGGCGCTGGTTCGGTGACGGACGGCGCCAGCTGTTCCTGGTTCGCGCCAACATTCGCGGGCTGACCAGCAGGCGAGGACGAATTCGTTCCCGTAGATGCCGCTGGCTGCGCAGTTTGCTCGGCTCCTCCAGCCTTTGCTTTGAACAGGCGCGGCAACTGCGTAGCCCCCAGCGCGATCACGACAATCGCGACCAGCGCCCCTAAGGTCATGTAAAGGCCGCGATAGCTCCTGGAGGCTGCCGGAGGCGGAACCACTTGAGCTTGTGATGGCGGCATGGGAGCTTGAGACGGTTTCGTAGGCGGGAGTTGCGTACCAGCCGGTTGGCTAGGATGTGCCCCCATAAGGCCGGTCGCGGAAAATGCCGCGCGCGGCGGGGCAGGCTGTCCAGCTAAGCCTGGCATTACTGCCTGCGAAGATGCAATGGGTGAGCTCGTGTGCCCACCCTCTACACTCTGCAATGCGAAACGGAAGGCTTCCGTCGATTGGAAACGTTTTGCCGGGTCCTTCTCAAGCGAAATCATGATGATGTCATTCAGTGCTTTGGGCAATTCAGGTTGAATATCGATCGGGGGCAAGGGAGCTTTCTGCAACTGGGCCACCATCAGGTCGTAATCACTTTGGCCTTTGAAGGGGCGAGATCCAGTCACCATCTCATAGAGCGACACGCCCACCGAGTAGAGATCTGATCGGGGGTCGAGGTCAGTGCCCTGGACCTGCTCGGGAGACATGTAATAAAGCGAACCCAAGGTTGTGCCGGTCATGGTCAACTTGCGATCCGTCTTCGATTTCGCAATCCCAAAATCCATCAGCTTTATAACGTTTTCAGGAGTCAGCATCATATTGGCAGGCTTGATGTCCCGATGAATGACTCCCTGCGCGTGAGCGTACCCGAGCGCGGATAGCACTTGGGAGATATAGTCAATCGCATCACGGAGGGGAAGCGGCCCGCTTTTCAGTTTGTCCTCAAGCGATGTGCCCTCGACGAACTCCATAATCATCAGGAGTTGATTTTCCAAGCGAAAAGCCGTGTGGAGGCCGGCAATGTTGGGATGATTCAAACTCGCCAGCACTTTAATTTCGCGAACAAAGCGGTCGGCCAGATCAGGGTCGTTGGCAAGGTCCGGCAGCAGAACTTTCATCGCGTCGATGCGGTCGGATATCATATTCCTGACCTTGTATACCCTCCCCATGCCGCCGGCGCCTAATACGCCGATGATCTGATAGTCTCCAATCTTGTCGCCAACTTGAAAACTCATGGCTCGCCTCCTGCCGTGAGAATAACTCCCCTCCTCGGCTCAGGAGGGGTCAGGGCGTGGGTACGAGAGTCCCTCAGCCGACGGACTAACCACCCCCTGGCCCCCTCCCTAACCAAGGAGAGGAATTGCCTGGAGCGTTTCCATGCGCGGTCGTGGGCCGAACACCCATGATGTCTCCGACCGAGCATTATTGAGAATTCCGCACCGCGTCGCCCACTTTGGGCGCTTGTCCCGCGTAACTCCCCGTGGAAGAGGTCTCATCCGCCTCGGTAATCGTCACATCGCCTAGTCGGGTCTCAATTGTCTTCAGGACCTTTCCTGTGGCAGGGTCGCGGATTTCCTTGCCTTTGCGGAAAACCCCCAAGTGGTCGCCGACCTTGACACCGGCCTTAGTGCCCACGTTCATAATCAAGGTATTACCCGTAACATCGGCAACCAAACCTGAAACCACGACTTTAACGGTGGGCAGCGATTCAGCTTTGTCGTCAAGTTGTTGGCCCAAGTTGGCGACCGCGGCATTCACCGCTTCGCCGAGGATGCTGTTGGCAAAATTGCTGCTGCCCATGTCGACCTGCCCGCCTCCGCCACCGCTCCAGCCTCCACCTCCGCCACCGAGCTTAAAGCCGCCGCGCTTCGATTCTCCGGTGCCCGTCACCACCGCCAGAATTTCCGCCGTGTTAATGTCGATCAGCTTGGCGGTCACGTTCACCACGGCTTTGGACTCATTCTTGCCGACTCCGCCGAGGCCAAACCTTCCCAGACCATAGCCGCCACCGCCCACCCCCATATGCTTATCGTCGCGGCCAAACTGAGTGATGCTTCCGGTAATGATGGCGCTCACGCCCAAAATGCGGCCGATTTTGGCGGCGGATGTAGGATCGACGCGGTCGCTGTTAGAGAAATTCTGTTCTTTAAGGATCTTATCCATGGCGTTGCGGTCGATCACCCGATACTTGGCGTCCTGAACAAGCTTCTGTTCCAGGAGGAGAGAAATGCCTTTACCCACGTCCTGGTCGGTGCCAAAGTACGCCTGCACCGCCGAACGCACCGTGCCATAATCAAAATCCAAAACTGCCACGAGCTTCTTGTCCTGCGCCCAGCCGGACGGCACCAGCGCTAACATTAGAAAAGTGATTCCAAAAAGCTTTTTCATTTTCTGTCCCCCTGAGAAGGATTGGAGATTCGTAAGCGATCCGAGTATGCATTGTCGGATTTCATACCTTGGAAAGTGCTCCTGTATTCCCGCTTCCTCTGTCCGCTGTGAACCGAATTCAGACTCTTGAGATCACACGCCCTCCGCGTCTCGATGCGGAGGCAAAGAAAGTCCAGGCCGCTGCCAGACTACTGCCAGGTTACTGATAGTTCTGCGCGGCCTGCGCCTCAGTTTGATCGGCCTGCTGCTGCTGCGCCTGGAGTTGGTCCGCTGCCGCAGAGTCGGGCGTCGGCGGCGGAACCTCTCCGTTCGTCGTGCCGGTGTCGGGAGGCTTCGGCAGACCGCCCGTGCCGCCCTTGTCGGCCAGCGTCTTCAGTCCGGAATCAAGCTGTTCCCGGAACTGATTGTGCATTTCCTGGAGGTCCTGGACGCCGACCGCTACCGTCTGGCCGGTGCCGCAATCCCCCTTCTTGCTGCTCTGGACGCTGGCGGTAACGTTTTGGTTATTGTCCGGCGTGTCCGAGAGCCGCATCACCACGTCCCCCGGAGTCAGGCTGCATTCCTGGCCGCTATCGGGCGCCGTAACGTCGAGATTGCTTGCCACCACGAAAACACGCTCGGCCGGATTCAGCGCGTCCGGCACTTGATCGCTGCTCGGAGCTGCTTGGGGATTCGCAGCCGCAGCATTTTCGGCCGCGAGTTGCCGTTGCACCTCGTCCGCGATCGCCTGTTTCACTTCGGGAGTCAATTGGGTCTGGTTGCTAGCCTCCGGACCACCAGAGGGCGGAGGTGCGTAGTTTTCGGCTGGCGCTGGGGCCTCCCCGCCGCCCGCGGCTGCAGCGGCATCCAGTCTGGCCTGGTACGCAGCCTGCAAACTAGCCGCGATCAGGTAGTCTGTGAGCCATAGCGAGGCGGAGGTGTACACGGGATACGGCGTAAAGAAGCCGCCGTAGAACCCAAACCAGGGCATGCCAACCCAGCCCCAGGCTGCCGGGCCGTAGTAGACCGGCCTCATCCACGGATTGTAGGCCCAACCGTAGAAGCGGGGATGGTAGTAGTAGACCGGAGCGTAGCCATAGTAACGCACGCCGCGGTAGTCGTACCCGCGGTAGACCCGTACATAGGAGCGCCCGCCGACCACGTAGGTCCGCTGATAATACGCCCTGCCGCCGCGGTTGAAGTATGGACGCTGCACATAGCCCCCGCTGCGCCCCGTGCTCACGATGGTGCGGCCATTGCGCTCGGCCACGATGGTTCGCCCACCGTGAATTCCATGATTGATCGTCATCCCATTGGCATGGATCGTTGCCACCCGCCCGCCGGGACGAAAAGTGGCGCTGGCGGGGTGTCCGGAGTGATCGGTGAAGGTTCTGGTGGTAGTTCTGTAACCGGGTTGCGCCATGCCGCCTCGTGTGCCGAAGTTCGTGCCACCCTGTGTGCCGACGTTCGCGCCCACCCCTGTGGGTCTGCTGCCCACCCCGGTGATGGGTCTGTTGCCCATGCCTGTGGCGGGTTGGTTGCCCATCCCTGTGATGGGCCTGTTGCCCATGCCTGTGGCGGGTTTGTAACCCGCCCCTGTGACGGGTTTGTTACCCATCCCTGTGGCGGGTTGGTTGCCCACTCCCGTGATGGGTCTATTCCCCACCCCTGTGGCGGGTTGGTTGCCCATCCCTGTGATGGGTCTGTTGCCCATGCCTGTGGCGGGTTTGTAACCCGCCCCTGTGACGGGTTTGTTACCCATCCCTGTGGCGGGTTGGTTGCCCATCCCTGTGATGGGTCTGTTGCCCACACCTGTGGCGGGTTTGTAACCCGCCCCTGTGTTGGGCTGTTTGAAGCCCGCCCCTGTGGCGGGTTGGTTGCCCATCCCTGTGATGGGTCTGTTCCCCACACCTGTGGCGGGTTTGTAACCCGCCCCTGTGTTGGGTTGTTTGAAGCCCGCCCCTGTGGCGGGTTTGTAACCCGCCCCTGTGTTGGGTCTGTTAACTACCCCTGTATTACCTCTGTTAAAGGCCGGGGCAGGTCGGCTCGGCGTCGACTTGGGTGCCGGGGCAGACTTCACTTGCGGGGCAGGCCTCACTTGCGCGGGGCGATTTTCAGTCTTCTTCTGGTCGCCCCAAGCGAGCGCAGAAAAGATTAGCAGGACCAAGAGTACCGTCGAGTTTTTCAGGAGACTTTTGTTCGGCATGTTTAACCTCCTCATGATCGCTTATTCGTTTGAGTCATTTCTTTGCGACTTCACTGGCCAAAATGTAATCGAATTAGAAATTCCATAATATCACGCTGATAGTAGTAGACTTCTTATTTCTGAGACTCCGGCTGTCCGGTCTGGCCGGACGCCTTCTCATATACCGCAGTAGCCGTAGGCCACATATCGAGAAGCTGGCTGCGGTCAAAATCCACCCGTCCTCCGGCTCCCGGCGTGTGGGCGCTCATTATGCCGCGTCCATCCTTCAATGTGTAGCGGACTCCCTGAATAACCAGGCCCGTAACTGCGAGCGAGGTCCGACCTTGGCTCCGCGATCCTACCCCGATGACCTCCGCACCACGGTCGAGAGGAACCGGTCCGGGCTGAGCGACCGGAAGCAACAATATCCCGTGGAATTGAAAGCTCCCATCCGGCCTGGGACTGATCGAACTCAGCGCAACCAAGAGGCGACCTGCGGGATCCAGCCAAAGCGTGGGCGGATGACCGACGGCCGATGCCGGTGCTGCGCTTCGCGGAAGGGAGGGTGGCGCAGGGAGGCTTTTGGCAGCATACGCAGTAACGCCAAGCTGGGGGGATGCCATTGGCCTACTCAATGCCGGAGCTGTCGGACGCGCCACACCTCTGGTCGGATTCAGGACCGATGGCACCGTGGCCTGTGCAGTCTCAGTTGGGAGATTCTGGTCCCCAGCCTTCGGCAAGCCTTCCTCCTGTGGCGTCATTTTGGGAATCTCGGTGCTTTTTTCGGGCGGCTTTTCTGTAGCCTGCTCTGCTCCTCCAGCTTTTGCTTTGAACAGGCGCGGCAACTGCGTAGCCCCCAGCGCGATCACGACAATCGCGACCAGCGCCCCTACGGTCAGGTAAAGGCCGCGATAGCTCCTGGAGGCTGCCGGAGGCGGAACCACTTGAGTTTGAGACGGCAGCATGGCAGCTTGGGACAGTTTCGTCGGCTGGAGTTGCGCGCTAGCCAGTTGGCCAGGATACGCCCCTAGAACGTCCGTCGCGGAAAGCGCCGCGCGCGGCGCGGCAGGCTGTCCAGCTAAGCCTGGCATTACTGCCTGCGAAGATGCAATGGGTGAGCTCGTGTGCCCACCCTTTACACTCCGGAATGCGAAACGAAAGGCTTCCGCCGATTGGAAACGTCTTGCCGGGTCCTTCTCAAGCGAGGTCATGACGATGTCATTCAGCGCCTTGGGCAATTCGGGTTGGATATTGATCGGGGGCAAGGGAGCTTTCTGCAACTGGGCCACCATCAGGTCGTAATCACTTTGGCCTTTGAAGGGGCGAGAGCCAATCACCATCTCATAGAGCGACACGCCCACCGAGTAGAGATCCGACCGGGGGTCGAGGTCAGTGCCCTGGACCTGCTCGGGAGACATGTAATAAAGCGAACCCAAGGTTGTGCCGGTCATGGTCAACTTGCGACCCGTCTTCGATTTCGCAATCCCAAAATCCATCAGCTTTATGACGTTTTCAGGAGTCAGCATCATATTGGCAGGCTTGATGTCCCGATGAATGACTCCCTGCGCGTGAGCGTACCCGAGCGCGGATAGCACTTGGGAGACATAGTCAATCGCATCATGGAGGAGAAACGGCCCGTTTCTCAGTTTGTCCTCAAGCGTAGTGCCGTCCACGAACTCCATGATCATCAGAAGTTGATTCTGCAAGCGAAGAGCCGTGTGGAGCCCGGCAATGTTGGGATGATTCAGACCCGCCAGCACTTTGATTTCGCGAACAAAGCGGTCGGCCAGATCGGGCTCGTTGGCGAGGTCCGGCAGCAGAACTTTCATCGCGTCGACGCGGTCGGATATCATGTTCTTGACCTTGTATACCCTTCCCCTGCCGCCGGCGCCTAATACGCCGATAACCTGATAGTCTCCAATATTGTCGCCAACTTGAAAGCTCATGGCTCGCTTCCTGCGCCCCATATCCTTTTATTGAGAATTCCGCACGGCGCCGCCCCGTTCAAAAAAGGTCTGAGCCTGGCCCTCCTCCTTCAATGCATTTCCAGTGCCCGAATGGGTTGCCTAGTCAGCGAGGGAAAACTCCAGCACCCCGCTTGTTCCTGCCCACTGGCCGCAAGGCTCACTTCGAAATCCAGCTCCCGTCCTTTACAAGGACCAGAATCTGTGGTTGGAGGCACCATGCGGCACATACGTCCACGGTCTTGTGTTATCGTAGCCTGATATCAAAATGCTACCACCTTTCCAAGTTCGGAACAAGGATTTGCGCCCAAGAATGCGGGAGGAACAAAGGCCAGGAGGTGGGGAAAAAGCCAGCACGTGATACTTACCCAATCAGCACGGTTGGAAGGCCTTGCACAATGGCGCCACCGTGAGCCGTCGAGTCACCGAGACGGGCAGCGGGTATTCCACCTACCAGGACAGTCGTTGACCCCATCACAATCATATCCGGCGGGCCGACGCAAGTCGCCAAGTCAGTGACGCGGGCCTGAGGCAGGCTCCCGGTGAGGACTGTCGTACAACAAGGTGGAAGAATAGGGCCGCCGACGTGAGGCACAAGTACGGTCACCATGGGGCATACGTGCATATCAGTTACCCTGGCAGCAGGCATTCCCATTATCGGTCTCCTACTTGGGCCGTCGTCCGTAGTCCGTTGTCAGCCGCCAATTGCAACGGACAGCGGACTAGGCTCAGGCTTACATACCAGGTTTGATCCTCGCCATCAACGCCATACCCTTTTGCAGAAAGACGCGATACTTTTCCGGCGCTTTCTCCGGCTGGTTTTTGACCGCAGAGACAATTACCGTCCCAGCCACAAACTGCGGTGTTAAATGGTCCGCGGGAGCGACGGGCTCGAGATTCGCCGGTGCGATACTACCCCCGCTGAAGAATGCCGCCATTGCCAGAGCGGCTGAAGGGCTCTCCAATCCCTCTTTGTCAGCCGCAACCTTGGCAGCACGGCGATTCGCCTCATCGGGATTGGATACCCATCTCTCCACCGCCACCTGGGCTTCCGAGATCTTTGACGCATCCTCTGTCCCGGAGATTTGGCGCACACAAAGGCATCCCCACCCCACAGCCTCTCTTTTTGGAAGGACATAGGCAAGTAATCGGATAGCATCCAGGAAAAGCTCCTTCCCAATCAGAAGCTCGAGAAACTGCCGCGGCGTATACTCGTCTTTCAGCAACGCCTTGGCTTCCTCCCCGAGCTTGGCCCGCTCACAGAGGTCTCTTAAGGTTGTCCCCGATTTTGTGGCTGGCTCGGTGTTGTCCATGATGCCAACTTCCTCTCCTCCTGGTGTAATGTCCCAGAAACAACTGGACAGTGCGTTCGAGGTAGCGCCGTCCAGGTAACTACGGGACAATACGCTAGTTGATCATTGTAATTCCACCCTTCAACGTCAGAATCCCGTCAGCTTCGATATCGATCATCGGGCCTTTGATGGTCACGCCCGTCGGGGTAAGCACAATGCTGCTCGGGCCCACCTTAAGTGTGATTGACTGCATAGCCTCGGTGGTTTGGTTTCCCATGAGGATCTCCAGGGAATCGTCGCCATGGCTGACGGTTACGGCGCGATCGCCCTGCTTAATGGTGATCGTCTCGTCGCCTACTTCCACAACCTCCGTGCGATCGTTATGGATCGTGATGTCCTGATCATTATCCACTACGAGGGTGTGATCGTGTTTCACATGTACCTGCATGTCTTTTTGGGCGCGCATACCAAAGTTCTCAGAACCCATGGTGTCGTCAAACAACAGGACGTTTTTATCGTCTTCACCCCCACCTTTCGTGCTTCGCGTTCTCCAACCGCTCGTATTCATTTCACCCGGCAAATCAAATGGCGGCATATTTTCGGCGTTGTACACCTGACCGACAATAATAGGGTGGTCGGGATCGCCTTCCTCGAAATCGACGAGGACCTCCGTGCCAATTCGGGGAATAAATTGCGCTCCATAGTGGTTGCCGGCCCAAACCTGCGAGACGCGGGCCCAGTACGTGCCTGCTCCTTTACGGTCCCAGGGGAACATAACCTGAACCCGGCCATATTGATCCGTGTTGATCTCTTCACCGCTCGGGCCAGTAACAACTGCGGACTGGAGGCTGTTGATCTTGGGCCGCCCGGTGACGCGCAAAGGGCGGAAAGGAACTGAAAGAGGAATGCACGTGAAGGTATTGGAGTAAGACTCCCCTTCTGGATTGCCCGATGAAGGGTAGGCGTCGGTCACGGCGGTGTGTTGTATCTCCGTCAGGACGTAATCAGTATTCATGTCCTTGCGCGGATGTTCTTCTAGCGTGAACTTATAGCCGCTGACAAACATACGGCAGTGGCTCGTTCCGTGAGCAACAAGGTGTTGAGCTTCTTCCTCCTCCATGCGAATTTTGCTCAGCGTCTGTCCGGCGCTCTTGGTCAAATGCTCTCCGAAGTAATGGTAGGTCTCGAATTTGCTGTTTCCTCCGACCTCATAGACGGTGGGCTCGCTGGCCATTAAACTGGTACTTGGTGTTTCAAAATTGTAGTGCGTGTGAGAGTATTTCCCAGTGCGCAGTTCCTGTTCGATATGCCAGCCGGTTATGACATCCTCTTGGGGGCCCCCCGAAACCGCCACATGACGAATACTGCTTTGCCCGGGACAGGAACTGTGGGCGGTTGGAGAGTCCGCCATCACCAGTGTGTGTTTCCCCTGCTCGTGCTTGAAAAAGTAGAAGATTCCGCACTCTTCCATCAACCGGGAAACAAAGTTAAAGCTCGACTCCCGGTATTGGACACAATACTCTAGCGGATCATAAGAACTTTGCAGTGAGTTCGTGTAGTCGTTGAAACCCAGATCGTTGAACACTTCGATGATGATATCCGGGACACTCTTGTTTTTCCAAATTCGACAATCCGCATTTCGGGTTAGAAGCCAAAGCCAGGGCACCATTTCGGCACTGTACGCCGTAAACTGTTCTTCAGTCGCATGCTGCGCAAAGCGGCTGATGACACCGTTGATGTACCGATAGGATTCGTCGGGTTGCTTCAAAGAGATGGTCACGTTCTTACCGATGATATCTGGAAACGAAATTGAGGAGTTGTCAGACAGGAGGTCGAGCTCAAACCTGAAAAGGCGCGAGATCCCTTCGCCGCCGTGGAAGGCTCGGAGCAGCAAAACATCCTTCCCCAACGGAGTGTCTATCTTAAACAGCCCACCTTCTTGAGTGTAATTGCTCATAGATTGACCCTCTCTCTGCCAGTCGAGAAGCCAAGAGTCGAGAAGTCGAGGAGTCGAGAGTCAAAGGTCGAAGAGTGGCAGCGAATCTCCCCCCAAAGTAAGGCCTTGCACTCCTCGATCCCTCGGCTCTTGACTCCTCGACTCTCGACTCCTCGACTGTCCTCAGTTGTACACAAACGCGCCATCCGGGCCGACGCCCACGTGAAGGGCGCTTATCTTCTCGCCTTCCGACATCCGTCCCAACAACTGGCGCGAGATATCCGGGAGCAGCGTGTTTGTGAGAATATTGTCCACATTTCGAGCCCCGCTCTCGACTTCAGTGCAGCGGCTGGCCACCGCATCGACCAAGGTCGGGTCATAGGTAAGCTCGATCTTATGGTTTTCCTGTATACGCCGCTGGATCTTCCCCAGCTTCAAGACCACGATCTGTTTCAGCGATTCATCGCGGATGGGGTAGTACGGGATCACCACCATACGGCCAAGAAACGCCGGTTTGAAGGTCTTATTCAGCTCTGGCTTCAGCGCCTTCACTATCGCCTCAGGGCTTGGCATGGTCTCCGGATCAGCACAGAGCTTCATCATTCGGTCCGTTAGAGCGTTGGTGGTCAGTATGATGATGGTATTTTTGAAGTCGATTTCGCGACCCTCGCCATCTTCCATCCTGCCTTTGTCGAACACCTGATAGAAAAGCTCGAGGACATCGGGGTGCGCCTTCTCCACCTCATCCAGCAAGACGACTGAATACGGCCGGCGGCGGACAGCTTCAGTCAACACCCCACCCTCACCATAGCCGACGTATCCGGGAGGCGAGCCTTTCAAAGTCGAAACGGTATGCGGCTCCTGAAACTCGGACATATTAATTGTGATGAGGTTATGTTCTCCGCCGTAAAGCAGATCCGCAAGGGCCAGCGCGGTTTCCGTCTTGCCCACGCCGCTCGGCCCGATAAGCATGAAGACCCCGATCGGCCGATTGGGATCATCCAGACTGGCCCGCGAGGTCTGGATCCGCTGGCCGATGATATCCAGGGCATGGGTCTGGCCAATCACCCGTTTTCCGAGGTACGCACTGAGCGTCAGGACTGTCGAAATCTCGTCTTTGAGCATCTTACCCACCGGGATTCCTGTCCAGGCGGAGATCACCTCACCCACAATTTGGGCGTCGACAGCCACCCTCATCATCGGCGTTTCGCCCTGCAAGGCTGTCAGTTCCGCGTCCAATTTGGCGAGTTCCGCTCGCAAAGCCTCTGGATCGGGAGCTGGGGCGGGTTCGGCGGCAGCGGCTGCGGGGGCTGGAGCGGCAGCTTCGGCCGCAGGCTTAGCCGCAGCGGTTGGGGGGGCTGGAGCAGCACCTTCCGGCGCTGGTTTGGCCGTAGACACCGCGCCGTGGCCGTCGCCGGAAACCGCTGCCTCGACCTGGGCGCGCAGCTCCCGGATCTTCGAGACCAGTTTGTGCTCTTTGGTCCACCGCTCGCGGAGCGTTTTCAGCCGGGCCTCAACCTCCACCCTCTGTTTTGCAATCTCTTCCAATCGTTCCGTGTGGTCTGCGCCGAGGGCACTCTCACGTTCGAGAACCCGCTGCTGGACTTCCAAGTCGTCCAATTGGCGGGTGGCATCCTCGATGGCAGGAGGCGTAGCGCTCTGGCCGAGTGCAAGACGCGCACAAGCGGTATCCAGAACGCTCACCGCCTTGTCGGGAAGCTGGCGGCCAGCCAAGTAGCGATGCGAGAACTTCACGGCGGCCACCAAGCCCTCGTCGAGAATGCGGACCTTATGGTGTTTCTCGAGAGCGGGAGTTATTCCCCGCAACATTACCGCGCATTGGGTTTCGATTGGCTCTTCCACCTTGACGACCTGGAAACGCCGCGCCAAGGCCGCGTCCTTCTCGAAATACTTCTTGTACTCGGACCATGTTGTGGCAGCGATGGTCCTCAATTCGCCGCGAGCCAGGGCAGGTTTAAGCAGATTTGCAGCGTCGTTCTGGCCCGCCTGTCCACCCGCGCCGATCATGGTGTGCGCCTCATCGATGAAGAGGATGATGGGAATCGGCGAAGCCTTGACCTCCTCGATCAATCCTTTCAGCCGGTTCTCAAATTCACCTTTGATGCCCGCGCCCGCCTGCAAGAGGGCCAGATCGAGCGAGCGAATCATGACATTACGAAGCGGGGGCGGCACATCGCCTTTGGCGACCCGCAGGGCGAAGCCTTCCACGACTGCGGTCTTCCCCACCCCGGCCTCGCCTGTGAGAATGGGATTGTTCTGCCGGCGGCGCATCAGGATGTCAATGATCTGCCGAATTTCCATATCTCTTCCGAGTACCGGATCAATCTTGCCGGCCTTCGCATTGTCGGTGAGGTTGATCGTAAATTGATCGAGATTGGCCGTCTTGCCAGCGCCTGCGGGCCGGGGTCCGCCGGGAGCGCCGGCTGGCGCCGCCACACTTGTCACCATTTGTTCGGCAGAGCCTTCCACGATCGAGAGGAAGTCTTTGCGTAGAACATCACCGTCGACTTTCTGAAACTCCTTGCTTATCTCACGGCCCAATCTGCGCAGCTCATCGTTGGTGGTAAGGGCGAGGATGGTGAAACCGGTCCGGACCAGCCCGGCGTTGTAATCGATGGACCCGATGGTCCACGCCTCGGTCATCATTTTCACCACGGAAGGGCTTAGGGCAGGGGTCCGAGCATTGCCGGTCTTGAGCTTGTCCAGACTCCAGTTCAGCTGGGTGGCGAGGTGGGACTTGTCGACGCCGAAGTGTCGGGTGATGCGCGCAAAGTCGCCCTCCTCCTGGTCCAGAAGCTTCAGCAGATAATGCTCCACCTCGATATCGTAGTGCGTCCGGGACAAGCACAAGCCGGCGGCCGCCTCGAGTGCGTTGCGTGTCAGCTCATTAAGCTTTGCGATCAGCGATTTCAGGTTTAGTGCCATATGATTTTCCTTCCCAAAGTTGCAGAACAGTGTCTGCGACGTCGCTCGTCATCTCTTTGGTTTTGCCCCAGGTGGTCCAGCCCAGTCTCGGCGCAGCTTCCGCATCGGCGCCAAGTTCACAACGCGGGACTTCATGACGGTTCAAAACAAGCTGAATTTCAAAATCAAACTCGTCATTCGAAAAGAAGCGCGTCAAGGCGCGTAACGGCTCGAAGGCCGAACCCGTGGGCAAGAATTCCTTGTACTGGGCCAGCGACAAGGGCCCGATTCTAATGCGGACGCGTGCCGTCTGGTCCCAAACCTCATCGCCCACGACCGCGCCCACTCCCAGTTGTTCGGAATAACGGCTCCTGCCTTCCAGGCAGGTTTGGGTATTGGTATCCAGACGGTACCAGCCCCCCGCGAATTGTTCCACCTCAACCGGGACTTCGAAGTAGTCATTCAAAATCTGTTCCAGCGCGACCGCAGACCGCGGATGCTGCGCCAGCAGACCCGAATAATAAAGCAAAGAGCCATCCCGCACTGCCTGCCGATCCTGCAGTCCGGCGGTGCCGAGGCCTATCAAATCCAGCAGGTGATGTGAAAACTGATCGCGGTCGCCACGCTCATAGGCGATCCAGAAGCGGTATTTTTCCCAGGCCTGAAAGAAAAGGGAGATGATCCGGTGATTGAAAGTGTCGAATAAATCGGCTGCCGCGGAATCACCCGCCCGCGCCCTTTCCACCAAGAAAACCGTGTAATTGAGCGGCAGCACGCCTTCCGGCCCGGTCAACCCCATGAAGTTGACTTGCATTTTCACGGGGCCCTGCTCCGGCCAGTTTAGAGCCTGAATCTCGCTGGCCGGAAAGACAAGTGTCGAATTAGCCTGGAAGCGCACCACTTCCGCCGAGGGCGGAGCGAACTTGCCCACCCCCACCTTGTCGGGGAGGAAGCGCTCCAGCAGGCGCACGGCCTGGAAAAACTCGAAGAGATAGGGCTGGTTGCGGAGTCGCTCTTCCAAGGGCGACTTACCTATATCAAGATCGCCTGGCCGGCTCGAGGTGGCCATTCTTTCAATACCTCCCTCCGCTGACGCGTCTTGACGACAAGCTGGCTGAAGCTATTGAGCGAAGTGTACAGCGCCAGGAAACGCTCAATCACCGCGGCGAATAGAAACACTCCTCCACCTGCGAACTCGTCCTCGTCGAACTCCATCTGAACCCGTGTCCCTCTCGCGAAGGATATGCCATTTTCCGAAATGATCCGCGCGAAGTGACGCTGGCTATCCAGGCTCACGATTCCCGTGACTTGTTTTTCAAGGTCAACAGAATCCGAGAAGTTGTAGAGGCGGAGGATTTCCTGGAACGCCTCCTTCCCCTCCTCCACGATGGAAAGGTAGTTCAAGGCCAAGTGTGAAATAAGGCGCCAGAGCGCGCCCCTCCCCATCGGCGGCCGCACGGTTGCAGTGGGCTTGCGCAGGGCCACCGAGCCCTTGATAGATCCAAGTCCCTCGACTTCGAAATCGCCACTTTCGTTTCCGAATGGCAAGCGCGCCAGGATGTCACGATTGGTGCATGTGCACCGGACAGTTATCGTCTCAGCCTCAGGCAAGGAAGCACGCGAGGAGAGGTTGACCAAGTGCAGGTAGACTTCCGAACCTTCATCACCCTTCCTCTTCGAGGGCCGACGCGTGGTGTGCCAGAAGGTTTGACTCTTGTCCCTCAAAGTCCGGTGCCGGTAAGCATAGAAAGGCTCGTAATAGGTAATTTCATGGGTCTGGGGATTCGAACTGAGGACCTCATCGACCGAAAAAACCTCCGTGGCATTCCTGCGCCGCGCATCCGGCACGACCGGGTACTCCGAGCGGGTATGGGTCAATAGGATTGGTTCCGCCGTTTGAGGAAACAAATTGATGACCGGAGAGCATCCCAAACGGATCGTTTTGGCATTGACACCGACTTCCAATCTTTGCTGCCGGTGGTTGACCTCGAAAGGTGCAATGAGAAATATGATCTCGGCGCGTCCGCCCAGGCCCGCTTTGGCCAGTCGATCCAGCCCTTGGAGTTCAAAAAAGAAGAATTTCTCCGGCAGCGAAAAGTACTCCTGCAGAAGCCTGTAACCCACAAAGGACCTCCGGGGGTACGGTAGCATGGATTCCTCTTCGGAGAACCCCATGGGCCGCAGGGAGTCCACGGGCAGGGCGACCGGAGGCTTGCGGGTGTTGTTAGGGTCTCTCAGCACGATTTGCGCGCAATTGTTGCAAAGCAATTCGTAGAGAGTTTGTACAATATCTCCTTCACCATTCAGGAAGAAGCGCAGCGACGGGAGTTGGAGTTTGTCGAAGCTGACATCGGAAAGGCAGCGAAGTTCCAGCCGCAGGGCCGCGACCGCCTCCGGGGCGCGCAAGGGAGGATTCAGCTTGTCAGGGGTTAACCACTTCGCGTCGGCAACCTCAATGGGCCAGAGGGTCACGTCGTAGCCAGTGCGAAATTTGCAGGGTACTCCCTCCACGGGCCGTGAATAGAGCACCGAGCCACGGGGAATCTTCAAGCCGGTGGTGAGCTTACCCTGCTCGGGATCCAGGTGGAACTCCGTCACCGTCATGGAAGGGATCGGCCTGAGAAAATGAGGATAGAGAACGCTGAGCAACCCCTCCGTGATCTGGGGAAACTCGTCGTCGATTTTCAGGTGAACGCGGGCAGCGAGGAATGCAAAACCCTCGAGCAGCCTCTCGACATGCGGATCGTCACAACGGTTGGCATCCAATTGCAGGCGCGCCGCAATTTTGGGATGCTTCTCTGCAAACTCCGCTCCCAACTGCCGGAGGAAGCTAAGTTCACTCTCGTAATATTCCAGAAGATCATCGCGCATTCTACGAACCCTTGACCTGGTATTGGCCGCTCATCGGTTCCAGCATGGTATCAAAGAAAACATGCTCGGGAGCAGGATCCATGCGCAGCAATCCTTCAATGCTGAAGCGGAGGACGCGCGCATCGGCGGCCGCCGGTTCCAGCGCCACCTTAATATTCAGAAGCCTTGGCTCAAAGTAATTGATCGCTGTCCTGATCGCCTTGAGCAAGGTATTCTGGTCGTTGGATGATCGCAGATAGAGGCTTGAAACGTCCGGCAGCCCGTAGTTATAAAGGGAGCGTTCCAACTCTTTGAGAGAGGCCGGGGATTCTTCGATCGTCCGCCGGGTATTGAGTAGCCATTCCAAGTCGCGCCGGAGCGCGGCCTTCAACTCACGCAAGGATCGAGCTCTCGTAAGGGGAGGCTCCAGCTTGCGCTCGGGCTCCTGATCGATGAGTCGATCAAGCACCGACAATGTAACTGGGCCTTCCCTTTCTGTTGTCGGCATTAGGTTTCAAGACAGGACATAGCCTGGACGGGATCAAGACGGGCGACCTTTTGAAAAAGCCGGAGCTTTTCCGCTTCATCCGCCTGTACCCTTTCGCTGTTCTTCAGAATCATGACCAGCGCTTTGGCTACAACTTCCCGATCTTCCCAGCCTTCCAAATGATTGTTCTCAATAATGGCGGCCAAGTCCTCAATAATCGGCTGGGCAATTTGGCTCTTCTGGGCAGAGATGCAGACCTCGACAAGTTGCATCTTACGCAAGAACTGACCTCTCCCTGAAAGTTGCTTTTCGACCTCTCGCTGCATTAAGTCAATGGCCTTTTCCGCCTGTCCGGCGCGCAGAGCCTCACGGGCCAAATCGTAGCTGTCAACAAACTTCCTATGCCATCCAGGGGCAGAGTGATTCTCCACGATCCGGCATTCCGGGGGAGTTGCATCAGCGGCATCAGGTGATGGCGTCGCCGGTTCGGCCAGCAGTTCTTTCAACCACGCCTGAGTCTCACTGTTCGCCGCCGGAGTGTCGTCGAGCAAGTTGGTCTCCAGGATCTGCGGCTGGTCGTGCAGTAACGCTTTCAGTTCTGAACGGATGGCCATAGCAATCGCCGCGTATTGGCTTCCCAGCCCCACACAGGCATCGACCACGAAGCGCTGCAAATCGAGCCAACCTCGGCTGCACGGAAGCGACATTGCATTCTCGGCCGCCTCCAAGAGTTCGTTCCATTTCCCTTCAATCGCCAGTTTCTTGATGTGCTGCCGAAGCTCAGTAGGCGGACCTTCGAGCAAAGTCATGTCGGAAGTGTGGAACGCTCCTCGAAGCTCACCCCATCGTAAGCCCCTCATCATCAGGTAAGGACCTGGGCTATAAGGGTCCAGCTTTCGAAGAGCCGCTGCAGCACGCGCCACACTGGCAATAGCTTCCCGGCGTCCGGGAGGCTCCTTATCTGCCAGCGGTATTACAATTCCTGCCGGCCCTGCTGCGCCTCGCCCAACCGTCTCCCCGGCGGAGGCCGATCCCTCAGCACCCGCGCCCTCCGCTTGAACCTCAACCGCATCCGGCTCGGTCTCCCTCTTTTTCTGAAGGAGCAGATGAACGCTGTGGCGAACCGTCTCGAGGCCTTTCTTTAGTTCCCCAAAGCTTGGTGAGACATCACCAAACTTCTCTCGGCAAAGAGAATCGAGAGCCTGGAGTGCCGCGTTACACTCGTCGAGGACAGCTTCAGTACTGACGTAAAATGCTTTTGGAGTTTCGATGAAGGACTTGTCGAAGGCTTCGGGCGCTATTTTCCCCTGTTCGAGAGTCTTTGCCCGGGCAGCTTTTTTCTCCTCGGTGTCGGCCTGTTCTTCATAGCCGATCTTTCTGGACTCGGTGTAGTCCAGCCAACCGTGTCTGGCCTTGTTGATAGGAGCCATCTGAAGGGGAAAAACCAGACTTGCGCCGACCCATTCCAGCGGCGCCGCCCTTAACTCCGCGTCGCCATCCTCGAGCTGGGGGTACAAGGTTTCCCAGAAGGTCCCGACTAGACCGCGCAGCAGTTCTAAACCCTGTCTCAGACCACCAAATCCTTCCGTCCGCAGCAAAGCGTCCGTAAGCCACGCGGCAAGCTGCAGATCTTTACTTTTCGTGGCAATAGCTTCCGAAGCCAGCTTTACAACCAGAGGGAAGTCCGCCTTCTTGACCTCGAATTTCCATTCGCCCTGTTCAGACTCTTCCTCTTCCCGGCGGGCTTCCTTGATCTGATCGTAAATGGGCGTGTAGCGGAGGTCTTCCCCGCTGGGATTTTCCCCTGTGATCGGATTGAGTAGGTTATCCGGTAGAGGCATTCTGACCTATGCTGCAGCCTGAGGTAAATTGAATTCCAGTTGGCGGATGTCGAGCAGCGGGAATTCCTCGCCATCCACCAGCAACATCTTCTGACCGACCGGGACCGCCTCGCCCGACTCGCCTTCTTCCCAAACCGTCATACGGCCAAGGCGAACCGCATCATCCGAATGTTGCCACGCGAAGGGGGATAAGACCGGCAACAAGACCTCCCCAAGCTCGGCGCTTTTCAGAGCAGGCCCAACCCGAACCACGGCAGGAGTCCAGATCAGGTCTCGAAGCCGGCGTGGCTGCGGAATTTGGATTGAAGCCAAATGCTCAAAATTGAGCCAGAGATAGTTCCCGGCGGCAAAAACCTCCAGGCGTGATCCAATCCGCGGATCGGCGTCCGTAATCGTCTGGAAGGCCTTGCCGTTTACCGTTCCGGTGATAGTTTCCGCGCCAGAGGATGTCCCTCCGGAAGGCTTCTCCTTCTTTTGAAAGAGATCCTGGCGCGTCCTTTCAGCTTGCAGGGCACTGCGGTAAAGCAGTGCCCCGATTTCGCTGTTTGGGCCGGCTTCCGCCAGCACGGCTAGTTGTTTCTCGGCCCTATCGTACTCTCCCGAGAAGCAGAGCAACTCAAAGAGGAAAGTACGGCGTCGGGTGTCTGAGGGGTTATCCCGCAACTCAGCACTCAATGCCTGCACAGCCTCTTTGAGCCTTCCGGCCTGAAAGAGTTGATTCGCGTTCTCCATATTGGCTCGGGAGGAATACTCCGGGGCCAGCCCCTGGACTATTACGTTTGCTCCCTGGCAACGAGATTGTACTGAACGTTCCCCGCCGAGGTCAGCGTTCCAGCCTTATCCTGAACCTTGTAATCGTAATCGATCCAACCGTAGGTGATCGAGAGCGACTCCGTGCCTACATCTTCACCCTCCGAGCCGCCAGCGTGGAAGCTCGAAACGTAGACTTCCTTCAACTTGATGGTAAGGAAGTCTTCAGGGGTTTTCCCGCCGGTCTGCTTGCTGCAATAAAGCGTTGCGTCGTCCACGTGTTTACCGGTGACGCAAAGCTCCAGGAGTTTGGGGCTCGACTTGTCCACTTTCTTTGTAAAGCTGAGATCGGTCATCGAGACCTTTCCCGCGCTCATACCTGAGCCGGAGATGTTTGTCGGGTTGGAAGCCCCCCAACTCCAGGATAGGAGTTCAATTTCTTCCTTGTGTTTCGATGCGCCGCTCTCACCCTTAACGCTGCCAAGTTTCAGATGGTATTCGATCGCCATATCTTCTCTCCTCGTAGAAGTTGAATTTTCCAAAGAACACGAGGCGGACTCGTGCTCGAAGTCCGCCCCGAGCCGCTAAGTACCTAGGCTTTGTTGGCGGCCTGCGGCAACGATGCTACTAACCGCAGCGAAACCGTAAGCTCGTCGAGTTGGAAGTGGGGGCGAAGGAACGCCACCGCGCGGTACACGCCGGGCTTGCCCTTCACCTCTTCCACATCGATGCGCGCTTCCCGCAATGGGTACTTCGCCTTAATCGCTTGAGTTGCTGTGTCGTCGGTGGTCACATATTGTGCAATCCAGCGGTTGAGGAACATCTGGATTTCGTCGCGGGAAGTGAAGCTGCCGATCTTATCCCGCATCATGGCTTTCAGGTAATGAGCGAACCTACAGGTGGCCATGATGTAAGGCAACTGCGCGGAGAGCCGAGCATTGGCGTTGGCCGCATCGCTGTCGTACAACTTGGGCTTGTTTACGGATTGCACGCTGAAGAACGCCGCCTTGTCTGTACCCTTGCAATGCACCAAGGGGACCAGCCCCTGGTCTGCCAGTTCCTTCTCACGGCGATCCGTAATCGCAATCTCCGTAGGGCACTTCAGCGCCACGTCCCCTTCGTCAGTCCGGAACGTATGTGCGGGAAGCCCTTCCACCAGACCTCCGCCTTCCACTCCCCGGATTGCCGCGCACCATCCGTACAAGGCAAAGGCGTTCGTCAAGCGCGCTCCCATGGCATACGCTGCGTTGCCCCATAGGTACTTGCTATGATCAGTCCCATCCACGCCCTCTTCGTAATTGAACGCATCCACGGGCGCCGTGTCCCTGCCGTAAGGAAGACGCATCAGGACATGTGGCACGCAAAGCCCGACATAACGGGAATCGTCACTCTGGCGGAACGATTTCCACTTGGCATACTCGGTGGTATCAAAAATCTTTGCGATGTCCCGCGGCTGATCCAATTGCGTAAAACTCTCCATATTCAGTAGTTGTGAGGAAGCAGCCGTCAGGAATGGCGCGTGTGCCGCCCCTGCGACGTTTGAGACCTTCTCCAGCAGCTCCAGGTCCTCCGGGTGCTTGCTGAACTCGTAATCGCCGATCAATGCGGCAAAAGGCTCTCCACCGAAAATCCCGAACTCTTCTTCGTATACCTTCTTGAAAAGCGCGCTTTGGTCGAATTCAGGAGCCCGCTGTAGATCGCGCAGAAGCTCTTTCTTCGAAACATTTATAATGCGAATCTTCAGCATGACGCTGGTCTCGCTTTGGCTGATTAGGTACTTTAACCCGCGCCAGGTTGACTCGAGTTTTTGAAACTGGGGATGGTGCAAAACCTCATTGAGTTGGATGGAGAGTAAGTGGTCAATCTGCGCCACTCGGGCATTAATCATCGCCTCCACATCTTTCGAAACGGCGACCTCCCCTTCCAGCACCTGGCTGATGAATTCCTTCACCAGGCTCTTGCCCCGCTCACGGGTGGCAACGTCTGTTCCCACCCTGCCGTCCTCAACGATCTGATCCAGCAATCCCCTTTCCACGACCTGCTCCGCTGCCCGTGCAGGCGTCTTTGCCCTTTCTTCTTTAGGCATTTGATCCCTCCTTCCCTTCCTCCTCTTTCTTTCCGCCCAGCTCAGCCCTCAATTTGTTCAACTTCTCCGCGTTACTAACCGTCTCCAGCAGAACTTCATCCAGCTTTTCGTTGGTCTGCAAGGTACCCTTCAGATCGTTGAGGCGGCTGCGGAGGTCAAGCAGTTCGCGCAGAGGTTTGACCTGCTTGGCCACGTTCTCCGGCGCGAAGTCATCCATATTCTTGAAATCGAGACTGACCTTCAATTGTCCTGCATCGGGATCCTCGCTGAGCTTGTTTTCCACCGAGAATGCCAGATGAGGTTTCATGCTCTCCAACACGCTGTCAAAATTATCTGGGTTTACTTCCACGAGCCTCCGATCTTTCAACCTTGGAAGAGGCTCTACAGGTTGACCTGAAAAATCACCCAGAACTCCCAACACAAATGGGAGCTCTTTAATTTCTATGGCGCCTCCGGTCTCCACGTCGTAAGTAACGTGGACACGCGGGGGACGTACCCTTTCAAGCTTCTTTTGCACGCTCACTGCCATGGGGTACCCCCTTCGAAAATTCAAATTTGTTGTGTGTTGAGTCCCGGACCCACAACTTTTGTAGCAAATCACGGAACGTTTGTCAATGCAAAAAAAGGGGGCGACAACTTTCTTAGAATGTCGCGATTGCTCTTAGTTCGATATGGCCAGGTTGTGTTAAAGGAGGAGAGGTCTCATTCCAAAAGCCCCCAAAGGGGACCGTCTGGGAGAAAAAAATCGTGCCCGGAGGGCTTGACTGGAGGCAAACGGGTGTATACTAAAAAAGGGCGAGAGGGCTAAAAACTAATTCCGGCTTTAACCAGTACAGGATTGCTTGCCAGTCGTCATCCCGGGTCAGGCGCGCCGGTCGGACAGGCATGATAAGCCATGCTGTGAAGTGTGCAGGGGCGCATAGTCCGGTAAATACGTATGCTGCGTGCGATGTGGCGGGGGCTGGGAGCGAGCTTACGATCTAGCTAGTGAGGCACTCCCAATGGAAACGGGGGGCCAGCAGAGACGCTGGACCTTCGGAGCTTCGCGCCAGTCCTCGAGCCTACCAGGTAACGGCAATGAGAAATCGCAACCCAACGGATCGACCTGAGGCTAGAGGGTGATACTGATGAGCAAGCGGGAGCAAAAACGGAAACCCCGGTTAACCACGCCGTTCCCAACGCGCGATAGAACGTGCTACTGAAAGGAGTCCCAATCATGTCCCGAATTTTGGCATTGAATCCTCCGTGGGAGGGAGTTTCGACCATCGTAAACGTGCTCAAGCGTGTCGGCCCGAAGGAGGCCAACGACGCTGCCGATGTTCGCGTGGTGCAGCGCTTGATTCAAATGGCGGCTAAAGGCTCGAGCGCCGGAGTGAAGATTGGTGTGCCCTCAGTCACGGGCACGTACGACGCTGCGACGGGATTCTGGATTTTTTATACTCAGGCAATCCAGAAATCTTCCCACCCCCACCAGATCATCGATGGAATCGTCTCGCCAGCGCATGGGTCGGCTTATTCGCCGAACACCCATTGGGCGATCGTGCTTCTGAACGTCCTGGCTAAGCGGCAAAGCCCCGCCGAGTTTAGTGCCTTTCTTGCCTCTGGTGGCGTGTCGTAAAGTAATCCCGCGATCTTGAATAATGAGCCGTCCCGGTGACGGCAATGAGAAATCGCAACCCAACCGATCGACTTGAGGCTAGCGGGCGATACTCATGAGCAGGCAGGAGCAAAAACGGAAATCCCGGCTAACGACGCCGCTCCCATCGGCGGATAGAATGTGCTACCGAAAGGAGTTCCAATCATGTCCCGAATTTTGGCATTGAATCCTCCGTACGAAGGACTTTCGACCATCGTAAACGTGCTCAAGCGTGTCGGCCCGGGCGAGGCCAACGACACGGCCGATGTTCGCGTGGTGCAGCGCCTGATTCAAATGGGGGCTAGAAGCGCGTCGGCCGAAACGAGGAGCGTTGGTTTCCCCTCAGTCACGGGCAGGTACGACGCTATGACGGGATTCTGGATTTACCATCTTCAGGCGTTCTCCAAACGTTCCAACCCCCTCCGGATCGTCGATGGAATCGTCTCGCCAGCGCATGGGGCCTCTTATGCGTCGAACACCCATTGGACGATCGTGCTTCTGAACAAATATGCCAAAGACCACAGCCCCTCCGAGTTTAGTGCCTTTCTTGCCTCTGGTGGCGTGTCGTAGAGTAATCCCGCGATCTCGATTAGCGAGCCGTCCCAGTGACTTCGATAGCGCGAACCGGACATAAATATAGACGGAATCTAACACGCGCCAGTTGATAATTGATTAGACTCTGAGATGATGACTTGCAGGAAAATCTTTAATAAGATCCAACCAGAAGTCAGCCCCAATGTGTCGGAAAACGCGCGTCAGATCAAACCTGAGTTCAAGAAAGCATTTCTCCACCCATGGTCGAAACAGGGCTAACACAGCTTTGAGGTTTGAATCTTAAATTGCTTTCTTCTTTCTGCCTGCTGCCCACTTGTCCCACAGGCAATTTGAACTCTTCCACCTCAAGGAACCCGCCCGCTATAAAGACCATGAGCAGCTTGGCAAACTCCGCCAGCGGCGTTTCAGGGTGGACAAAATTGTTATGCTTGCAAAACTCGAGAAGTTGCCGCACGGTCAACTTCCCATCGCATTGTGGGAGCAGGAACCCCACCCAGGGCTGCACTCGACAGTCCACGCTGAAAGGATACTCAGTGTGCAACGAGAACTGCTCGGGCGCCAAATCGCCCTCCTTCATCCGGTGGACTACGTGAAGTTCAAGAGAAGGGGCGGCGACGGGGTGCGTTTCAGCGAGTAATTCAATGAACTCAGGCTTTACAGCGGCAGTTTCCCACTTCAGAAGCCAATCAATCTCGTTCCGGCCCGTATTCGGGCCAACGGTTCTCCGGGTGGTGAAGACCGGACGGGCATCTTCCCTTCTCTGGATGATCATCCATCCGTAAACCATCATTTGGATTCCGAGACCCCTCAACGCTTCTCTCATTTCATGGGCTGCCTGGCCACCCCCCTTCGATTTCACGGCGTACTGCATGGCCGCATCACCAGGGGTTTGCGGCTGCCTGACAATGACCATGACATCAAAATCCGATTGTTCTTCGCCCAGCCAAGCCCTAACACGCTGCTCGAAAGGCGCGCCTTCGCGGTCCGATCCCTGCGCCAGACAATAAAAGCGCCCACCCGGTCGCAGATACCGTGGTAAACCCGACACGATGCGGCGCGTCACTTGTTCTCCGTCTGCGCCTCCGTCGTAAAAAACCTGGGCACGGTTCAGCACGGGCATGTAGGGCGGATGGGCGACGATTCGGTCAAAGGTCAGGTCGCCCAGGCGTTCATAAAGGTCTCCTTGGATCGTCTTGAGGTTGTTAAGCCCGTTGAGCAGGCGGTTGAATTCCGCCGTCTTGGTGGATCGCTCGGTAATATCAACTGCCCATGCCTGATTCGCGTTCCGGGCGGCCTCTAGCGCCGCCACGCCGGTGCCGGAACAAAGTTCGAGGAAACTCTCGCAAGGATCTCGCGGCAAGGTCGCCATGAACTGCGAGGTGTTTGCAGTAATCGCCGGAAAAACAAAATTATCTGGCAAATCAGGGGTGTTACCCTCCGGGGTAGTCCATCGATCCGAAACAATGAATAATCGCCCCACAGGATAGAGCGCCACACTGGCACATACTCTGGCGTGGTCCGTAGGGTCTTCAATCAGCAAGCCCAGATCTTTCATCGCCTCCAACGCGCGTGCCGGGATCGCGGGTTCCAAGTCTATTACCGCGAGCGGCTCTCCCATCAGGAACAGGCGGATCAAGAAGCCCAGCCCATCCGATTCGCCCGAAAGCGTTGCCCGCGCTCGGTCATTGGAAAAGAATTCATTGAGGCCTGCCATGCCCACCCGGCAACAAATTGACTTCTCGTTGAATTCCGAACTGCGCAGAAAATCACGCAAAAAGGCGAAATGTGGCGATTGTTCGAGCCGCAATCGCATGGCTGAGGCGCTGCCCGCCTGTTCTGGTGGCATTTCGAAATTGACCTCCTGCTGTAGTAGCGGCGAGCGGCGCTCACCCCAGGGCCGAACGCCGTTCGGCCCTACAAGATGCGTTGATTACGGCGATGGGCCGCGCTGCCATTACCCCTGACTGACACTCACTTCATCAGCACAGCCAGGCGCGCGAGGCCTCCCAACACGTTCTCGATCTCAGCGGCAATCCTTTTCTCCACAGTCTGCATGTCACTGACCGGCTTGTCCCCGTCGAGCAGCGTTAGAGCCCCTGACTCGAAAAGCTGGAGAAGATCTTTCCTCAGGGCATCGTGGTCGCGGGTGCCGTCCATGAGCATGACCAATCCTCTTTGCAGCGCATCACCTAGGCGCAAGCTCCTGTGGTGCAGTGTGCTTACGACATCACTGTCTCGAGCCTCGAGCCGAGCCAGGGGGCTTGCCACAGGCCTTTCGCTGACCTTGGCCGCGATAGGCGGAACGTACAAGTGCAGATCGAGCAGTCCAGCCGAGTACATCTGCCATACGAAATCTACCAGGTCGGAGGCGACATCCTGGTCGGGTTTCGGAACAAAACCCAGGTTTTGGCGGGCCCGGGACTCGACTTCGGTCAGGAGCTTTTCACAAGCAATTCGCTGTGGTTGTGACCCGATCAGGTACCAGAGCAGTGTGCGCGCCAACGGGTTGGCCGTAACAAGTTCGGCGCCGCTGCCACTGCGAAAAGTCTCCTCCGCCCCCGGAGAGAAGTCCGGAGCCGGTGAGTTCGGCCGCGCTTGAGACGAAACGTAAAATGACTTGACTGAGACGGATTTCCCCGAGTGGTCGAGCTGCACGTCTTTGTGGCACAAAAGCGTTCTCCGGAAGGCCCGGCCGCGCATGAAGTCCAAATACTGTTCCCTCAAAATGATGTCATCGGAAATCTTGGCAAGCACCTCTTTCGCCTGGGGCGTGAGGTCTCCGGTGTGCATGTCGGAAAAGTCGGCTTCCCCCAGGAACTGGAGTTCATGGCGTTGAGCGTGCTCCATGAATTGGTAAAAATAGACGGGCTGGAAAACTTCCGCCAACTCGTCATGGTAAAGAGCTTCTCTTGACCGCTTGGACGCTCGCTCGAACTCCTCCTGGAGTGCTTTCGTATAATTGTCGGCTCCCGCGCGCGAATTGGCCAGCAGCTTGAGCAAGACGATGGCCTGCTGCATCTGCTTCTGCGGATCATGGAAATCCCGATTGTGGAATAGCATCATCTCACGGATCATTACCCGTGTATAACACCCTGGAAATGTGTTGTAACTGACATAGGCAATTCCCTGGGGTTGCAGGCTGCCTTTGCAGATGGCCAGGATCTGATCACGAACCTCCGGCGGAACCCACGCATAGAGACCATGCACGATGATGTAATCGAACTTGCCGTAGTCCGGGGCCATTTCGAGCAAGTCGGTCTGTCGTAAAGCTAGATTCTTCAGCCCAAGAGCCTCCACCCTGGCCTTTCCCTGGGCAATCGGCTTTCCTGCCAAATCGACTCCGACAAATTCACTTTCCGGCATCATGACTGCCATGGATAACAAGTTGGCCCCAGCGGAACACCCCAACTCCAGCACCCGGCATCGCTCGACAGGCGCAGGCCTCATGCCGAAGTGCGTCGCCACGGTCGCCAGGCGATCAGGATGTGTGTATAAAATGGGAAATGTCGGGTAGGCAATTTCGTCGTAAGGGGTCAACTCGGGTTTTGAATCACCAGTCGCCATCTTCCTCTCCGCACTGCCCCCGTGTCCTCTCTGTCGAAAAAAACTCACCACCGAGTACACAGAGACCACAGAGTAAAGCAGTTAATCTCGCTCAGTAGGGACTAAGGGTTGCGGTTCGTTGTTCTTTGACCGTATCTTTGGTGCGCCTCTTCTCCGTGACCTCTGTGCCCTCTGTGGTGAAATCCTTCAGACGATTGCGAACCTGCAATCAGGAGTTCCAGCGCCCGGCCAGGGAACTGAGAGGCTCGGCAATGGCCTGGAATCGCACCAGCCGGACCGTCGGCTGATCCTTTAACGAGGCAAGCGGCATGAAACCCTTTTCCATCATTTTCTCCGCTGCCGTTTGCGTCAACAAAACCTCGGCGCAAGGCAGGTTTCTGAGCTCGCCTTCCACCGTGTGGATATAGACGGGCAGTCCGCTTATTTCCAAAATCGACCCGGGCCGTAGTTCCCACCCCTGCTCTGCGAAGGACTGCGCCAGCAATAAAGCGCAGGCAAAAGCTGGATTGCACCACAAGTAGTTCTCATGGGCGGCGGAATCAGGCATTTCTTCGAATTGAAAGAGTTCAGCGGGTTCGGTATCCTTGCCATAGGGTAGCCGCAAAAGAAAACGGGGAAGTCCCAATCCAACAAAGCGAGCTTGGGGCGAGGTCCTCAATGATTGCCAGGAGGCGGCAGTCTCCCCGGACATCTGAATCTTCCATTGCCGCGGATCAGGCAAATCGAGGACGGACTCGCAACCCAGTAGGCGCGGACTCGCGCCGGCAATGAATGGGGCGCCGGCTCCGGCGGCCACTTTCGCCATCCGAGCGAGTAGTTCGGCATCTTTCAAGGTAGGGCCGAAATCGAAATTCCCTGCCACAACGGCCCACGGTTCCGCCCCAGGCGTACCCACTGTCTTCTCTACAAGCAATCTGTAGAGTCCCGTCGAGCTCAAATCGCTGGATGCCAACAGGTCCTGGGCAAGTTCCTCTTTCGAGACATCGATCAGAAATAACTTAAGCTGAGTATCCGTTTCGACATTTCGAACCAGAAAGAACACAGCGCGCCACGCAGCTTCAAGGGATTGGAAGTCGGGAGCATGCAATAAAGCCGCCATCTGGGCGCTGGTGGCTTTATCTATCAGGGCAACCAGTTCTGCCTGGCGAGGATCCGCTTTGGCCACCACATGGGGAGCGACAATCTTATTTAACAGGGTGGTCCATTCGTCGGCAGGCTTGGAGGGAACCTCTTCTGCTGTCTTGCGTTCGGTTTGCTCGACCATTTCATCCAGAAGGCTGCCGGAAACCACCCGCTCTATATCCTCCCCGGAGACTCGGTGCGCAGGCACTGGAGGGGCGACTTGTGACGAGGGCTGCTTCCCTACAAGACCCAGTTCCAAAGCTGTCTGGGCAAATGTCGCCGGGTCGTTGAGTTTTTGCCGCGTCTCCCGCAACTTCTGGAACATCTGAACCTGCTCGAAGAGCCTGTCAGGATGAAAATCGTCCAGATCACCAAACTTCAGTGAAATGCGGAAGGCATCCTCTCCCCCTGGAGCCAGTTCAAGCCGAGGCGCAATTCTTGCCAGCACCGAGTCAAAATTGTCGCGGTCGATCATCTGGGGACGCCGGCTCGCGAGGGCATCCCCACTTTCAGACAAACCACGATTTGTGCGCCCGCTGAAGTCCCCGAGAATAGCAATTCGAAAAGGGGTCTCGGAGCTGGGCGTGACCAGTGGCTGCTCACGACCCGCAGTCACGTCAAGATGAATCTCACCAAATGAATGGCGGCTCGGCATGGGCTGCTCCTGTTTGTGGACGTATTAGGTGGCCCTTACTTGGCGGACTTGCCCACCAAGGAGATTGTACGCTAATTGTTACGTGCAACCAAGACCCCTCGAAGATTGTTAGTGGATCAATTTGATGTTGTAGCGGCGGGTTTACCCCGCCATTTCCTGGTGGCGGGTTTACCCCGCCATTTCCTGGTGGCGGGTTCACCTCGCCATCTTGACGGTCGTCGTTACTGAAAACTGAAAACCGATAACTGAAGACTTATTTTCGGTGGCGTGCGCCACCCGGCGGGAAAACCTGTCGAGGCTGTCATCCTGAGCTTTGGAGTGCGGCAGCTTGCTGCCGCTTTGGCTCAAGCCAGCTTGCTGGCGGGGAATTCTTCCCTCGGCTGAAATCCCGGCAAGCGAGCTCGCGGGGCGGAAAACGGCAGCTTGCTGCCGCTTTGGGTCAAGCCAGCTTGCTGGCGGGGAATTGTTCCCTCGGCTGGAATCCCGGCGAGCGAGTTCGCGGGGTGGAAAACGGCAGCTTGCTGCCGCTTTGGCTCAAGCCAGCTTGCTGGCGGGGAATTGTTCCCTCGGCTGGAATCCCGGCGAGCGCGCTCGCGGAGCGGAAAGCGGCAGCAAGCTGCCGCACTCCAAAGCTTCGCGCGCCCGCCCAAGCTGCGCGGGCCACGGGACACAGGAATAGTCGTATCCTACGCGGAAGGAATTCGTGAAGCGGCGGGGAGATGGGCGGCGCCATGCTAGCCCGCGTGGCGGGCGAAGGACCGTAGCCAACGGTCTCCTTTGACCCGCCGTGCGCGGGCGCGAGCCGTGGGAAAACCGGTCCCCCCACCCCGCCCAAGCCCCAGAAGGGGCGGCAGAACCGGGGAGAGTTCCCGCCTCGAAACCTTTTCTTTGGCCCCGCTGGGGCTCCTGCGAAGCAGAGGGCTTTCTGGACTATGTCCGGTCGCCGTTCGCGTGTCGGGCATGAGAAATGCCCGAGGTCAGGGCTGCACTGGCTATTGCCACCCGCTGCGCTAGCAGCCTTATGGAAGATTAGGTATCATTCGTGATAATCTTTGAAATTGAGGCTCGCCCATGCCCGTGGCTTCCGTTGATGAATCGTTTAAGGAACTGCTGCGCCGCATAGAACTTAATCGTTCTCGCGTCGCCTTGGCGTCCGAACGATACAACGCCGTGAAAGCAACGATCGAAGCCGCACTGCCCGGAAAGACTTTGCGTCAAATCGGCTCCTTCCAGCGCAAAACCAAAATAAAACCGGTCGATCTCAGCGATCAGTTGGACATAGACGTTGTAGTTAGTTTTGGGCGCTTTTACGCGTACGCAACAAACCCAACGGAAGGTGTGACTCCTGACAGAGCCCTGAACATTGTTCGTGAAGGACTTCGGTGGAACGAGACTTACAGGGTCATGCCACAGGAGCAAGACCATCCGGTCATTCGCATAGAATACGCGGACGGAGTGGCGATCGAATTCGTCCCCGCGTATGAGGACCTGACTGGACAGCATTCTCACGGGCTCAGCGGGCCAGTCTGTTACATTGTAGGCGCGTCCCCGCATACTTGGGTCGCGGCCGATTATGATTACGACGCTCAAATTATCTCGACTTTAAATGCCGTGTCCGAAGACAAATTGGTACCCATGATTAAGCTGGTGAAGTCCTACTTTCGGAATGTGAGTGTCCCGCTGAAGTCTTTCCACACAGAAATTCTCGTAGCCAATGTCGTACCGCTGTTGATTTCGGATTGGAAGGTGAAGCGCTACAGTTACGGGTATCAGCATCTTCTCGCGGCTTTTCTCGGTCAGGTGTCCAGAATAATCACAATCCCCGCTTCTTTGCGTGGTAGCTTTTCACCGCCCATGGATTCCGGCCTCAGCTCTACAACGCTCTTGTCAGCTAGCGCATTCTTGGCCGCCCGGTCGGAGGCGGCTTGGCGGCTCTGTGCAACGAACACGACAGCCGGCTGGCGCGAATTCTTTGGCCAACCTTTTCCAAGCTGAGGAGGGAATGATGGCTGACGTTTCCAACGATCTGACCAATCTTCTTCAGGAATGCGAAACAGTCGCAGAGACTTCCTTGTACAACGCACAGGCACACTTTTTCTTGGCAGATACCAAGGAGAAACGGGCTTTGTACCTGCTAGTTGTTCCTTCTTTTGTTGCGGGAATCTGCGGGCTGATGATGGCGCTCGGGTTTCCGCACTGGTTGGGAGCGTTGTCTGCGGCTGGCGGATTGGTGGCTGCAGTCGCAGGGGTTTTGGGGATTGATAAAGAGCCAACCGTGCATCGAAATGCCGCGTCACAATGGACAGCGCTGCGCCATGAGGCGAGATCATTGCACCAAACGTTCTTCAAAGAATTACCGCGCGAACAATTTCTTGCCGAAGTTAGAAGAATTGATGATAGGTATATCTCACTTTGCCAAGCACTACCGCCGACAAACCGCAAGTCTTTCGAAACCGCCCGCGAGCAAATAAAGGCGGGCACTCATGAGCCAGACTTCAGGCAGAAGGTGGGGTAAATGCCCGACGATATTTTGCCGGCCGGCCAGCAACCAGAGGCCCCCGCGAAACCCAGCGTATCCACAGATGCGCTTGACAAGTACTTCCATTCCGTCGAGCAACCATTTTGCGAAACTCGTGATGGCTTGGCAAAGGAAGCCGATGGACTGAATGGGGGATTCATCCTCTTCTTCATTTTCTCGCTCATTCCGTTGATTCCCTACGCAGCATCAAGACTTTCTTGGTGGTACTTCGACTCCACTCTAGTTTCTATTTGGAGGATTCATTTCCATCTCGCTTCGTTTTGGTTCTGGTGGGTCGCGTTCTTCATTGTTTCGCTTGCGTTGTTGCTTCTGGCCCTCAGGTTTTCTGGAGTCAGTCGAGACGAAAAGAAGAAATGGCTTTCCCCACCACAGATGCGATTTGCATACTGCTACGCAGTGGTGGATGAAATTCGCAAATACAAGACAAATCAACTCCCACGCCACATCGACACTGCGCTCGAATATCTGGATAAAACTAGCAAATCGCTGATTCCCCGGCCAGCGTTTCCAATAGAGGTCTATCCTGACCAGTACAGGCAACGACAGATTCAGTTGTCGCAGGCGCAGGCAGCGGGATTGAGCGACATTGTGGATGCGCCACCAAAATGGTACCGGTTGCGACCGGAGACTGAGCTGATTCTGAAGGCCCTTGGCGAATTCACAGCGAAGCTGAGGGACAGGTTAAAAGACCGTAAGGACCTCCCGACCATCGAGACGGCGCTGACATATTTGGCTTCCTACCAATATTTTGAAATCCCGGAACTGTCGGATAGCAAGTCTGAAGGACGTTTTGAGGAGGGAATTCAGTCGCTGGTGAATTTTGCCCAGCAAGTGACGTCGCTGGCACCCTATCGCTCAGAACAATTGAAGGTAACTCCGAAGCAAAAGCTGTCACTCAAGCTCCTCACCTTAGCATCGAAGGTCACTTCGCTCCACAAGCACGAAAATGCGCTGGTGGCGTTTTTCTTCTGGCTCATCTTTTTGTTGTTACTTTTTAGTGGCGTGTTCGCCGTAGCCTTGCGATATTCCGCCATAAAGATGGATAGCACGATATTAACGATGGTTATCGGCGGTTCAATTCTGGGGGCAATCACCGCGGTAACAATTCCGCGAGTGGGCAGACAAAAAAAGGACCGCGAGTGAGAGTGGCAGTCGAAGTGTAGCAAGCGTAGCGCGGACCTCCGGGGTGTGAGGTCCGCGTCTTTTCGCGCCCGCTGGCGCTCGCCGGCTCGGTTCACTGTTGCCCCCGCAGACGGGACCTCACAATCCGGGATGCACAATTCATAATTGCCCTTCCCCTTCAGCCGCTCCTCAATGACTCATGCGAATTTCACATCCGACACAGAGTTTGAGTCGCTCGAAACACTCTCTGTAATGTGTAGCTGATATCAGCCCGCGTAGCGGGCGAAAGACCGTAGCCCACGGCGCGAGCCGTGGGAAAAAGGCCCCCCACCGCGCCCGAGCCCCGCAAGGGGCGAAAGAAACCGTGGGCACATTCTTTCGCCCCTATGGGGCTGGAAGAACATGGCTCGTATTCGCCGCCCCACAGCTTGCGCTGTGGGCTACGATCTTCCGCGCCTCACGGCGCTGGAAATCTCCCCCCTTTGATGTCTAATTGGTATCAATGACCCAATGGTTCAATGAGCAAGCGTAGCGCGGACCCCTGCTGTGTGAGGTCCGCGCCTTTTCACACCCGCCATCGCTTGCCGGGAATGCAGAGAACCTTTGGGAAGAAAATGTGCGATAATTGGAGCCAGGAGTTGAGATGAAACTGCTGATCACGATTTACCCGGACGAAGACGGCGTTTTCATTGCTGAATGTCCGTCCATTCCCGGCTGCGTAAGTCAGGGGAAAACGGAAGAGGAAGCGGAGGAAAACATCCGCGATGCCATCAAGGAATGCCTCGAGGTTCGGGCCGAGAAGGGCCTGCCTCTGACGGTCACCACGCGTGAAGTGGAAGTTGTAAGCTGATGCCGCCCGTTCCACTGCTTCGACCTCGGGATGTCATTGGGGCTTTCCAAAAGCTAGGCTGGGAAGTAGCCCGCCAACGGGGCAGCCATATCATTCTTACCAAAACTGGCCACATCGCCACGCTTTCTATTCCCAATCATCCTGAAGTTGCGCGCGGAACGTTGCGTGCCCTGATCGCGAGAGCGGGATTAACCGTCGAAGAATTTCTGCAAGCAACCGGCAAATGACGGGAGAGTAAGTAGCCCGAACCGCCTGTTTGAGACCGGGACTCAATCACGGGGCCTCGTCAACGCGGGCTGGCGCAGGCTCCTGATCTTTGGGGTCTCCGTTTGCCTGAAGGGACTTGTGGGAGCTGACGGCTCACCTCCGTCGGCCTGTATAGCGGCTCACTGCCGGAGAATATGACCCATCGATCCATTGAATCACTGATTCATTGAAAAAAACGAGCCAAGGGCCCTTCGATGACCCGATGACTCGATGACTCAATCGTAAAAGCCCTGGGCTACACTTGTGAACATATTGTCTCTTGACAGTACCTCTTCGCTGTGGTAGCCTACTTATGTGAAAAGCCTAACCCGCGGGGAAGTCCTTTCCTCGCTATCCTAACATCCCGTCCGAGGAGG